>OKKB01000211.1_pt1 | contig 28202 bp, 15 predicted proteins | sample 1613931 | NCBI WGS metagenome assembly OKKB01 (sample SAMN04436893, study PRJEB24849) | human gut metagenome | biome: human gut; feature: NICU; material: stool | host: Homo sapiens | place: USA: Saint Louis, MO | collected 2012-02-08
ATATTATTATTATTACTTTATTATCATCAATCATCATCAAGACTATAAGGTTTTTCGCATGCATATTGTCTTATATTAAAGTATTGTCAAAGAAAAGTAAAAAAAAAAAGAAACTTATTTATTGAATTATTATTTTAGCTCTCTCTTTTTTTTATTTTTTTTTCTTGGAACTCTTTCTTTTTTTTTTCTTTCTTCTTACCAGCTTTGTGTAGCTGCCTATTCTTTGTTGGTGTCTGATTTGATGTATAATGTGTTATATGTGGAAATCTGTGTCTGTTGAAACATTGATTATTATTTTTTTTTTTGTTCTCTCACTTCTCACCTGACATTGTTTCAGATCTTTTTGCTTCCACCTGCTTCACTTTCCACACACAGTTCCTTCCTTAAAAATAACCAAATACTCTTACACTTTTATGGTTTTTAAACAAACAAGTGTTTTTGATTAAATCTTGTCAAGTTTAAATCTAGCCTACACACCACCACCACTTGTATTGTTAATGCTACAAACTTTAAATAGAAAAATAACAATAAAAGGCGTCCATCGTAAACATTAAAAGATTAAAATTTCCCCAAAATCTCATCAAATCTCGACTTACAAATCCCATTGATTTGTAATGTTTGGAAAGACTAACCTTAATATTGATTAGGTACTTACGGCTTGCCCTCTACACCGTGATGTTTTAATTAACAACAACGTTCCCCACCCGAACCAACCACCACCAGTCTGGTTTTCTCTCTATCTCTCTCTCTTGGCTTTTTTGTCTCGTGTCTGAATTCAAATCAAATCAAACTTGTTATTGTTTGTTCCAGTTTGTAACTTTGTCACTCTCACATTAAAAATCTCTTTGGCTATTGTTTCATGATCCTTCCCACCCACTCAGTAACTACGATTCCCGCTAACCCACACACACAAACATACACACGCTAATTCTAGTTCTGTCTTTACTATTGTTGTTGTATGTGTATCTCTGTGTGTGTGTTTATTGTTTTAACTGCCATTTATCACAGATGCATGATTTGTCATCCATCAAATTTATTACTAATGGGTGACTTAACCAGCATTGGCCGAACATTTTCATATTCACACTAACACATGCACACACAGCCATCTTGTTTTTTTTTTTTTGAAATTATATCAATTATGACACTCTTGTTGTTCTTTCTATTTGACTAAGAAAATAATTGATACAATTTGAGTGGAACTACTGTAGAGGGTTTTATTATGGTAGCTGGATATATAATAGATGGTTTCTTTTTTGGTGCGACATACGACCCTACACATCATCATACCTTCTAGCCCCGAAGCCCACCTTTGCTTCCATCTCCCAATTTTGCTTTTCTCGTAGTGGCCGTTACTTTGTCGTTGCTAAAGCTTTTCTATTATATATCATTACGTTTATTTTAATTGTTTGTATGTCTTTTTTTTTCTTGTCCAACGTAAGTTAAAGTAATGAACAACAACAACAACAACAACCACTATTATTATCAGTAAGGTCAATAATTTTCTTGGACAAAAGGGGCAAGCAAGGAAAGTGGTGGGGTGGAACAGAGATTTACATACATACATATCACTATTTGATTAAATTTCTTGTAAATTAACATCCGAGTTTTTTTTTTGATTTTAACTTTTTTCTAAAAAATAAAAAGCAAGGGATAGGAATTCTAATCAAACAAATCATAAGTTTTAACAACGACGACAACGACCTGTGTGTCAATGTTAAATGACACATTTATTATTATTATTGTTGTAGTTGAACTTGTGGAATAAGAAATCTTCCACTTGGTAGAAACACACAAAGTATGTACATCTATCTCAAACAAAAAGTTCGTAAATTTATCATTGACCCAACCAACCACCGCCACCACCACCACTACTCAAACAATAAAACATCACACTAATTTAGTAGAATGTATGCATGCATGAAACATTCTTCTAGTTGCTATGTAAGAGTGCTTATCTTTGTGATCAATAGCTAAACTAAACAAGCTAGTCATTCTTAATTTTGAGATTGTTCTTAATATCTGTTATTTTTTTTAGTTAACAAATAGTTCTATTGCCATAGACAAAGAAATAAAAGAGATGTTGTTGAACTGGGTATTATGTTTCTTTGTAGTAGAGATTAAAGTGTTTCGATATTGTGGAAGATGAGGTAAGATGAGATAGGTGTCATACACAAAACTCCTCGTGTAACGACGACGACTATTGTTATTATGCAGACTTCATTATGTAGATGCACTTACACAAGTGTACATGTATGTACAAAAAGCAATACAAAGGACTTAAATTCTAAGAAAAGGGTTAATCAGTTATTTCGGTGGTAAGTTAGTGAGTGAGTGAGCGGATGGAGTCGAGACGGAAAATGAAAACAATTGAAAACGGAACTATGTTTCTAGTTTTGCTTTTTCATATTACCCACCAAAAAATTATGTGGTGAAACAAGTTCCTTGTGTCTTTTTTTTTCTTTGATGGCCTGACACAAAGATTAAGGTGACATGACACATAGAAATAACATCAAGCAAGTACACCGAGTTGACATAATAACGAAAACGGCGGATATAATCTTTTTTTTATTATTAACGAGCAAGGGGCCATGCCCGCCTTCATTTGTTGGCTCGATAATTCCTTCCGTTTTTTTTTTTTTCGTTGAAACCCACAAAGTAGGAAATCAATTTTTAGTTACTGGAACAAAAAGGAAAAGAAGAAAGAATTTTTTATTTTGTTCTATTTTTTATTTTCTTCAATGACTCATATCTGGGAAATGAATTGTTTTATAGTTCAAACATCATGTGTATTAAAGTAATACCCACCACCAGACTCAAATAGCCTTTTATTCTTTTAATAGATAAACAACACTTAAACAATAAGATTGATTTAAAAAGAATAATGTTATGACTTTTCGTTTACTTAACAATACATCAACGCAAGTGTGGTGGTCGTGTATGTGTGTGTCTGAGACTAAATAATATTTTCATGCGACAATAAGACAATTTGCACCCACGCCCCCAAAAACTCACAGATTGATTGATGAATGAGTTAATATTTTGTTTTCAGTTCTCTTCTGTTGATTGGTCAATTTTGGAAAGATAAAGAGTTCCCATTTTTTTGACTTGCGTGGTTTTTTTTCTCTTGCTGTTGTGTGGCAGATGCATACTCGATCAACACATTAAACTGCAAATATTGTAGTACCTGAAAATTATCGGCTACAGTTTACTCAACCATATATTCTCTGGTCTCATTTGGGCATGACCAGGAATGATTTTTGTACTTATTTGATCACTCTATTTTATTTTGTTTCGTTTGTAAAATTCCATTCTTCATTATTATATATCACGCTTCTAGCCCAGGGAAGTTCACACGCATACACAACTCAAAACCACCACCTCCTCCTTGTGGCGTACGTTTGACGATGTGTCAGTTAGTAGGTGAGTGAGTGAGTGGCGTGTATGTCAGGGTGTATCAGTTCTGATTTGTTTTGTGTACTGTCGAAGGGGGCGAGGCGTAAACGTGTTGGTTGTATGTGGTTGACTAGACAAACCTAAGACGTGTGTGTCAAAGTGATCGAGTATTAACCACAACAGTTATCCTAGTCTAACTAATGCCAATATACTTCCAAGAAAAACTGCATCCATTACCTATGGATGGTAGTTGTTTATTTCTGAAATTCCTTGATTGTAAGTATTCCATAGTTTGTGTGAACAAAACAGAATATGCATGGTATCGGGTGGTATTATCATGTATGGGTCAATACGTCATTCATATGATGCATGTTTCAAGCAAATATCAAAGATAAACAGCACATATACACATTAGTAGTAGTAGTGGCTTGAATGAATACTTAAGCCTATTTGTGTGTGTGTTACAACATTATGTGTATTTGTGACTTGTCGTCAAGAATTGACCTTAAACCCTTAAGCTTAATCAAACTGAACCATTTCAGTTGATGTACAAAGAACCATACACTACCAAAACACACTAGTTGTACTTTATTTCCTATTAAAAACCTATTTACTCCATAATGCACATTTTTATACAAAAAAAAAGGATAGCCTCCAGCCCATCTCTATAACCTCTCGTTCAACAACTTTTCGAAATTCAATTTATCATACTTGACGTATTTTGATTTATTTTTCGTGAAATCAGAATTACCATACTTGTCATATAACTTGAAATAAGTGTTCAAAATTAATTTCTTAATTTCATTACTCAAATACTTTTTTAATATTGCATCACCAAAATTGTACTTTTGATAATTAAATAATGCCTCCTCAAACGATTCATTAAAGTTCTTAAACAAGTCTTTCACTTGATCTTTTTCTTTGTTAGACAAATTCGTAACAGTCCCACCACCAGTTCCTATGGTATTACTCAGTTGTTGTTGTGATTGTTGGTGCTGTGCCAGCTGAGTAGCAATTGTTGTCATGTCTCGAATAATAATATAGGAAGCGTGACTCCAATCATCAAGGAATAATTTCAAAAATCGATTCTTTAATCGTAATATTCTTTCCTCTCCCAAACTTCCTAAACTCTGATACAAATACTGTGATCGGTTAACTATTGATTCCAACATAAATAAATTCTTAATCAAAATAAACCCTTGGGTTGACTTTTTGTTTAAACTCAATGATGATGTTCCTGATGTTGCATTTGTCGATGCTGAAGTTGAAGAGGACAGTGGCAATGAATCACCACCACTAGTATTCTTCTTTAATCCAATTTCAATGTTTATCATTATGGCATCAATGACATCTGAGTAAAATGACGACAACAAATATTCTTGTATTACTTCATCTTCCTCTCCATCACTATTAGCTTGTGGTTGAGAGTTGGGAATCACCGAGGAGAAAACATTAACAAATCTCATTGGCGGTTGTGACACTAGCCATTGTCCAATAGAGTAATTCTTAATCAATTGTAATAATGCCAACTTGAATTCACTCAAACGACGTAATTTACTCATTAATTCAACAATCACTTCTTGAGTGTTAATTTCATTGAACTTGCCCAAGTTTTGAAATCTGTTGTCTATAGCTTGAATAAATTCCTTGAAAATTACAGAATTCGTTTCTAAATATTGTTCAAACGTGTTTATGAAATTGGACTGCTCCAATGTTCTATTCAACCCAATTTGTTTCAATTTAACTTTGAAATCAATCAAATTATTCAAAACTTCTAATATCAATATTACATTGTCAACAATCTCTTGAGGAGTCTTGAAATAAACTTGGTTGTACTTATTGATAATGCCATTATATCTCAGGATTGATTCTTCTACTATAGGTCCAATCAAATGCGTAGATAATTGACATTCGTTTAAGATTATCAATTCTTGTTCAATTTCTCCACTTAAAACATCTGTATATTTAGTTATTCCATTGGTTCCCTTTTCATAAGGTATATTGGCATTTGCTTTCACTGCTGGCTTTGTTGATGATTCAATTGGTTTCAATTTCTCAATCAATCGTTTTGACCTTGCCCGCACATACAACTTTGTGACATACTCTTCATTGCCACCACTATTGCTGGTAGATTTGGTCTGAGGGTTGGAGAAGTATTGGAAAATTAATTTAATTTCATCACGTTTGTCGATAATGGCACGAGAATCTTTTCCATTAATTAAATCTTGATAATATTTTTGTACTTTGGTTTCTGAACGATCAATCAAGTTTTCAAAATTATATAAAATGCCTTTGAATTGTTTGAATTTGGATTGAGTTTTAATTTGTGACAATAAATTTTTCAGTTGGTTCAAGTTTATTAAATACAGTTTTATCCCTCCTGGAGAGTTTTCAATTGAATTATTTAATAAGTTCTCTAAATCATTGATCTTGCTGGCATTTTCACTAACCTCTTGTAATAGTTTCAATCCATTCTCCACTTCATGTTTATTGGTGGTTAATTGGTTCACCTGTTTTAACACAGGATTAATTGTAGAGGATGCCGTTTGGGATTTGGTTGAAATTTTATGTAATGATTTACCAATTGATTCAAATAGCTCTTTTGATCGAATCAAGTTTTGATTCAAAACTGCAACGTCAGCTTCATCAACATCTAAATTGTACGACATGGCTGGTAGGGGGAGAAATAAGTATACACACACAAATACACTTTCACTATTGGAATATTTCAATTAATTCAAAAATAAGCAATACCAAAATAGAGTCTAGGGAATTTATCTATAGATATATATATGTGTTGTTGTTGATGATCGATAGTAGTTTTGTTTTGTTGTCGTTTGTTAATTTGTTTCAAATAGTGGGTGTATTTTTTTTTGTATTGTGCTTTTTTTTTTTTATCCCCGTGTATGAATGAAATTATATATTTTTTTGTGGTTAACACATTCCTCGCATTTCTGTGTTGCACATATTAACAAATATTCTTGCATCGTTTATTCTTCATTTTAGAATTGACGATAACTGTGCTATCTCTTTAACTTATTTCATTTATTATTAACATTAAGGGTTTTATAGACAACTAATCACAGTCGCCCTACTCCTATAATTGACAAACAATAAAACTAGTAAGGCACCACCATGACAATTCATTGTTCTATCCAAAAATTGGAAACTTTAACGTTTTATTATCTCTCATTTCTCTCGTCATAATATCATGATAGTCAAACTTTCTCAAAAACTACTCTTCTGATTTATTTTCGAACCACAATTGTGGGAATTTAATCCATCAATAATATATTGTTAGCATTCCCGTCTATGTGGTAGCATCTACTACACCTTTATCGACTAAATTTTAAACATCGAGTCCAGAATTTTGGTCTGATTTGGCGAAGCACACGACCGTCTTGTGGTACCATGGAAAAAGAAAAAAGTTTGACTCATCGATTTCGGTTAAAAGACTAAAACATTCCTGCTGCTACAAATATACATCCCCCTTCTTCTACACGTCTAGTTTAGTGTTTTTGCAAGATGAAAGATTCACAATCTGATATAATTGAGCTTTGCAATAAATTAAATGAAGCAACAAAACTAAAACGTAATGGGAAATCAATCAAGCTCACCAATTTTGTCAGTAACACTCAGATCAAATTAGATTCTTGGAAATTTTTGGAATGGGATTATGGCAAACCTTCGGTTCAACTTCCAATTCAAGCGCGTGGATTGTTTACATTAAATAATGATACTATTGCCGTAAGAGGATACGATAAATTTTTCAATGTTGAAGAAAAACCATTCACAAAAGAAACTAATTTGAAAACCTCTACTCATGGACCCTATGAAGTCACATTAAAAGAAAATGGATGCATTATATTTATCAGTGGATTAAGTACAGGAGATATTGTGGTTTGTTCCAAGCACTCTACGGGAGACAGAATTGATGATAATGAAAGTGACAAGACAACAACGGCAACGGCAACGGCAACGGCGCCGACCAGAAATCATGCCAAACAAGGGGAATTTGAATTATTACAACAATTTGATGGCGATCAACAAAAAGTTAAACAACTAGCACATTATTTATATGAAAACAATCTAACAGTTGTTGCTGAGTTATGTGATGATGAGTTTGAAGAGCATGTATTGCCTTACCCTAAAGATAAATCAGGGTTGTACGTTCATGGATTAAACTATAATACCATAACGTTTAAAACTTTGCCAATGGATCAAGTTTTGCAATTTGCCAAAGAGTGGGGGTTCAAATACGTTTCATACTTAACATATGATAATGCTGACGAATTATTCAAGTTCTTACACAAGTGCAGTGAGACGGGGACATATAATGGTCGAGAAATTGAAGGGTTTGTGATAAGATGTCACCGCCAACTGCATACCAATGGTGACACTGACGGGGATTGCTTTTTTTTCAAGTATAAATTTGAACAGCCATATTTGTTGTATCGACAATTCAGAGAGGTGACCAAACAACTTTTAAATGGTACACCTATCAACTCAATCAAAATCAAGAAAAATAAGCCAATTACCAAAAAGTATTTACAATTTGTTGAGAAGTTATTCGAACAGGAACCAGAAATTGCTAGAAATTTTGAGAACGGATTTGATATCATTAAAGTGCGTCAGTTATTTTTGCAATCATTAAACGAAACTAATGGTATGAATTTGTTGAGTATTGATAGTGAATTAAGTGACCAATTGAAAAATCTAGCATTAGCTAATGGTAACGAGGGGTTGAGTACCACTACCAAATACATATTTGTTCCTATCGCCACTATTGGTTGCGGGAAGACTACCGTTTTCAACACACTAAACAACCTTTTCCCACAATGGACGCATATTCAAAATGATAACATTTCGAAAAAGGCAAAATTAAAAATCTGTGATTTGACTTTATTGGCATTAGAGGATGACGACCAAAGTGTGGTTTTGTTTGATAGAAACAATTCGGCATCTCGTGAACGTAGACAAATCTTCACTACTATTGATCAAAAAAGAGATGAACATTTGGATGATACAGTGGATTTGAAATATATTGCTATCAATTTTATCCCTGAAGATTTATCTGAAGAAGAACTTTGGGATATCACTTATAATAGAGTTATTCAAAGAGGAGATAATCACCAATCGATCAAATCACAACTGGATGAGAATTTGGTGGAAAGTGTCATGAAAGGTTTTATTCAAAGATATCAGCCAATAAATACTTCAAGATCCCCTGATGATCAGTTTGATCATGTCATACATTTAAAATTGTCAAAAGATGAGAATTCGCTGAAGTCGTCTTTGGAGAATGTTAGAATCATAATTGATGATTTGGTGCAAAATTTCCCCGATTTGATTAAAGAAAAACCAGCTGATGAATTAATCAATGAGTGCTTCCAAAAAGCTCTTGATTATAAACCCACGTTTGTTAAAAACATGACTGCTAATACTATTAAGAAAGACCCCACATATTATGGTATTGCTATGCATTATTCTTCAATTCTAGAGAATTTAGAAATCGTTTCCCATAATGAACATTTTCAAAATATAAAATCACACATTCAAACGGAATTTCATGTAACATTGGGTCATATAGCAAGCAGTAAACAAGATAAAGCCGGTCGAGTCAAATGGAAAAAACTTGTCAAGACTTTAGGCAAAGGTGATCCCAATAAGCCAAAATCAGCGTTGAAATTTTTTGCTGATGTTAAATTGCTTCAAATAGTAATCAACACCGATAAATTGGCATGTATTAAAGTTGAAATATTGAAAATTTACGATACTAATGACGTTCTACAAAGTGAAATTGAACCAATTAATAAACAACTCCATATTACCATTGGTTGTATCCCGCCAGCTACTGCTGTTGAGTCAAACATAACATTGGAAGAATTGTATGACAATCCAGATGAACAAGAACTCAAACCAGATGGAACTTACAAATGTGGTGACGATACTTTGCATGTATTTAATTTTGACAACCCAGATTTGAAGTTGTTTAGCCAACAATTGTTTGTTGCTTACCAATAATCATTGCCTAGTATAGCTTAATAGAGAATAAGATAAATAAATGACGTAGAGTTATAGAACTGACAACACGTTCACCGTCACATAGTAGCTCCACAACAACATTAACCCATTGTCCCTATAATGGTGGCTACGAAGGGGGGTAATCTCGAGCCACAGTTTAATCGAACTTTAATTCCTACACTTTTTTTATTCCCTTTACTTATCTCATATAAATACAGCATAATGTACTAATACAAACTGAAGTTATTTCTTAAAAAACCATTTATGATAGACAAAATGCTGCTGATTCTTGCCTGGGGATTCAATTTGTGGTATCAACCACCTCCACCTACTGCACAAACTGAGAAAGAAATCGAACACACTATTAACTCTCACAAGATTGTTATTTATTCTAAAACTTATTGTCCATTTTGTGACCAAACCAAACATCTATTAAATGAACAATATCCACAAGAATCGTACGAAGTCATAAACTTGAATATTCTCGATGACGGATTGACTATTCAGAATCAATTGTATGCTAATACTGGTCAATATATGGTGCCCATAATCTTCATAAACGGACAACACGTTGGAGGAAATTCAGAAGTTCAGCAATTGCACACCAATGGGAAATTGCAAGAATTATTGAATCCTCAGAAATATTGAGACTTGAGAGGTGTTTAGTGGCTTTATAGTGTGTAATTGTGAGTATGTGTAGCTTCTTGAATGTTTATGTTGAAATATTTGATTTTACTGATCGGTTCCAGTTATACTCCTCTAACAACCATGGTGATATGCATTTTTTTTATAACAAAATTATTGCCAAAAAAATCTAAAACTATAGAAAAGAGCAAAAAATTTACATAATCACATACCATCAAAAAGATATTGCTCAGTATCAAAGTAAAAGATGCAATACTTACAGATTCAACAAATACTATACTCATATCCATTCAACTTCTAAAAGAAAACCCACACATGGACTATTTCCAAACAGAAAAGACAACAGAAACAAGACAACAACGACAACAAAAAAAAAGACCCGTGAGAAACTCAATCATTTGTACTCTTTCTTTATCTTATCAACCAAATTTTGTCATGAGCCTGCTTATTGGATGGTTATCATCGTGGTTCCAAAATGAACCAATCACCCCAGAATTGAAGAAAGAGATAGAATCCAACATTAATTCACACAAGGTACTTGTTTATTCCAAATCTTATTGTCCTTATTGTACTTCAACAAAAACATTATTGCAAAGCTTAAACCAAGATTACAAAGTTATTGAATTAGATCAAATTCCGAAAGGTTCTGCAATTCAAAATGGATTACAAGAATTAACTGGTCAACGTACCGTTCCTAATGTTTTCATTAATGGGAAACATATTGGCGGTAATTCCGATATTCAAGCTTTACATTCCCAAGGCAAATTAAAACCACTTTTTGGATAGACTTGAATAGATTAGTTTAGACTATAAATGAACAGCAACTGCAAGTTACTGCTGGGATTAAGCAGACTTGGTTGCGTTTTATTAGACCATTTTTACCCAAGTATATCCTTTAACATTTCTGTAACACACAAGTGTATTCTAACAAATATCTCATTATCATTGGTTAATTCAGTTAGCGATTTCGGTTTGATCAATGATCTACGTAAATATCTCTCGTTATCAAACATCTTGTTAGTACTCGAATCACCATCACCAAAATTATTGCTACTATTGTTACTTTCGCTTTGCTTAACTTGATTTGCCTTTGCAACTTTCTTTTGAATCAATTCAATAACCACATTGAAATAAATACTAACAATTTCCCAACGCATCAAAAGTTCTGATTCATTGTCGCTGATCACCATTAGTGAATATTTCCTCTCGCCTCCCCTTGCATTCAAATCTTCAACTTTGAATATCTGATTAATACAATATCCATTGATTGCATCTCCATAAAACATTGGCTTTGACAAGTCAGACATTGTTTCCACTGATAGCGATTTCATAACCAACTTTGTCAATGCCGAATACCGTTTTTGAGAGGACGGGTAATGGGTCAATATGCTGACTTTTTCAAGTATCAAATCAGTTGGAGTTGGAGTTGATGTGGGTGTAAGTGTAGGTATAGGTGAAGCTGATTTATGGAGATTTGCAGGTTTTTTCTCATTGTCTTTGGTTAGTTTTGTAACTAAATTTGCAGTGGAGTCAGGTAGAATAAATTGACATGACAAACAACTAGCCAGTCGGGAATTTGCCAGAAGCAGATTTTCTTTCACGGATCGTTCGTCTATGATTTGAGTACAAGCTATAACACTAGGCCCATGCAATTCACAAAAGTGAGCCAAGCAAACCATATAATTTGTCATTGGTGGTTACTGAGAAGACCAGTTCAGATTGTGATTAATGCTTTTGTTGTTAAACTGTTTTTTTCCAAATTATTTGGGCTTCATTATTACCTTGCAAGTGTAAAAAATTTTTGGAGATCTGGGGCAAAAGAGAGAAAAACAAGGATCCCGAAGCGAAGGTACAAATTTACAACAACACCTCAACAGTAACTACTAGAACAAACTAAAATCCAAAAACTTTCCATAATGATCTAATTGTTCTGTATCATAAATTAATATCTCATCATGCTAAACAAGTCGGGATATATGTATCTATTATGTAACAAACAGGAAAAAGTACATTTTCTTCCTTCCCTCCTTCATCACAATTTCCCAACTGAAGGAAAGAGGAAGAAAGGAGAACGCAGCCAAAAAGAAAAAAATTTCAACAACTTCTCAAATCCAACTGCTTTTTTTTACCCCTTCTAATCATCACTTCTTTTCTTTTTCAATTATTTCCATTATTCAAAGAAAACAATTATGTCTTCCACTGATAAAAGTATGTTTTAAACCCGAGATAGCTCTCGATGAATACAATTATACTAACAATTGTCATGTAGAAACACCAGCCCCAGATTATTCTATTAAGAACTCCGATGTTGTATCCAAGTATAAAACAGCTGGGGAAATCTCAAACAAAGTTATTGCCCAAGTCAAGGCATTGGCAGTCGATGGAGCAACTACCTACGACCTTTGTACCAAAGGTGACGAATTGATGAATGAAGAGTTATCCAAGATTTACAATTCCAAAAAAACCAAAAACACTCCAAAGGGGATTGCCTTTCCAACTTGTGTAAACCCAAACCACATCCCTGCTCATTTGGCTCCTGTTAATGCTGAAGACGAGGCCAACATTACTTTACACAATGGTGATGTTGTAAATATCATGTTGGGAATTCAAATTGATGGATTTCCATCAATTGTTGCTGAAACTTTAGTGATTGGTGCCTCTAAGGAATCTCCAGTCACCGATAAAAGAGCAGACTTATTGAACGCTGCCTGGACAGCATCTGAAGCCGCTTTAAGAACTTTTAAACCAAGCAATAGAAACTGGGACGTCACAAATGTTGTTTCCAAAGTCGCTAAGGAATACGAGACCGTCCCATTGGAAAATATGTTATCTCACAATCAAGAAAGATTGGTTTTATATGGACCAAAAGAGATCATTCTTAATCCTTCCAAGCAAAACAAGAACTCAATGGAAACCCATAGATTTGAAGAAAACGAAGTTTACGGATTAGATATCTTAATTTCGACTTCTGCTGATGGTAAAACAAAGCCTTCCAATTTCAGAACTTCTATGTATAAATTGACTGGTGAAACTTACGCATTAAAGATGAAGATGTCTCATAAGATCTTGACTGAATTCAAAGCTAAATGTAACAATCAACCTTTCCCATACAATATCCGTAATTTGGAAGACCCAAAGAAGTCCAGAGGTGGTTTAGCTGAACCAGTTAATCATAAAATCTTATTGCCTTACGATGTTGTTGTTGAAAAGGAAGGAGAATACGTTGCTCAATTCTTCACCACTTTTGGAATAACCAAACACGGAATTGTTAAATATACCAGTCCTGAGTTTGATGCCGATTTTTACAAATCAGACAAGCTGATTAAAGACGAAGAGATTTTGAAAACCTTGGAAGAACCTTTGAATACAAAACCAGTTAAAAAGAAGGGTACTACTGCCACTGAGCAAAATTAGACACTTGGGTCTTTTCTTTTTATGTAAATACATAGATTATAAATCTTATATACACATTACAATCATTATCAAGAACACATCACATCCTCATATATATATACATAAATATCAATTGCGTCAACTGCATTGGTTTTAAATTGTTTTTTTTTAAATTTTAAATTTCTAGTTTTCAGTATTGTTTTTTTTTCTTCTTGATTTTTTCTTTTCTGGTATTTTTTTTTTTAATCCTATCTATACCCGTGGAAAAGAAAACTATTTGACGGGTTTTCCATTGCTGAACATTCTATATGGGCTCTAGAGTTGGTAATCGGGGTAGTATCAAGCTATCATTGAGTACAAGAAATATGTCAAACGGTGGTGCTGGAAATAATGGTGGTCGGTCTGGTGATAATCAAAACAAACAATCAACTGGTGATGAAGTCAAGAGCAAGAGAAAATCGGCACGTATAGCCCAACTAGAAGCTGAATCGATACCAAAACTTTCAGCTAGTCCGGAGATCAAAGAAGGACGTAAATCCAGTAAACCTGGATCTGTTTCTGGCAACGGGAACACAGTATTTGTTGAACCGGAGCTAGCAGCACCTACACCAAGCTATACTGGATTGCCATTAGAAGAGTTTCCTAGCAACAAAATCAAAAAGGAATCTTTATGGCCTGCGAAATACAGGCGAACTAAAAGCAGCGATAGTTCAAGAGAAAGCACAGCTACACCAGGGGACGAAATAGATACCAATAAAGTTGAAGCAGATTATCAACACAATCTAAAAACGAGTTTGAGTGAGGATCTAGCTAAAGAAAGCGAATTGAGACAATCGCTATTAAATGAGAAAACATCTTCAAAACCAAAAAGAACAACACGATTGAAACTTACTTTACGAACACCCACACAAGAAACAGGAAAACAACAACAACAAAAAAGATCATTAGATGGCTCCGCCAATGCGAAGCAGCGTCCATTGAAAAAAATAAAAGTCACGTCACCCACAAAATCACCTAGAACCAAATTGTTCGATGCCAAAACCAGTAATGGCAGTATTGTAAAGCAAGAAAAAGACAAGCACCACGAAGAAGAAGAGGAGGAGGTAAAAGAAAACGACGATTTCTGTTTTGCTTGTGGTATGCCTGGAATATTCATCTGTTGTGAGAAGTGCCCTAAATCTTTTCATTTTACTTGTTGTGATCCTCCTATAGAGGAGGCACCCGAAGACGAATGGTACTGTCGTGAATGCTATACCAAAGTTCACCCGGAATCGATCCAGGATTGGCGTGATATGGGGGTCTTTGGACAATTGTTGAACCAATTGGAAACCAGAAATCCAAAAGTATTTCAATTACCTCTTGAATTACGTGAAAAGACATTTGTCGGGGTAACCACCGAAAGCAATGGCGATTACGTCGATGATAGTGTGAAAGATGATATCCCACCAGCAAAATTGAACGGATCGCAAATACCAGGTTGTAATCGCGATGTGACTTTAGAAATCGATGATTTATATAACGAAAATGGAGATCCATACTTGTGCCACAAATGTGGTGGCTCAGGACTAAATCGAAGGACTTTGATTCATTGTGACTATTGCCCTTTGGTGTACCATATTGACTGTCTAGACCCCCCGTTATTTGGACCAAAAACTATTGGTGATAAATGGAGATGTCCCAACCACATTGAGGATTTGTTTCCAAAAGGACTTCCTAAACTACGTCAATTTAAAGAAACACGAGTAATTGAAAACTCTTTGCATAGTAATTTTATGAAAATGGCTGGCCTTAGCAATATATTTATCAAGTATGATGATGAGAATTACATCAATGATACCGACAAATCAGTAGCGTTTGATGATTACAAGCAATACAAAAGCACTACTTTGGAAAAGAAGGTATTAGAGAATTGGGGTGAAGACATGGAAGCCATACATCCAGACTATAAAGTACCAGGATTTTTCCGAGCAGTAGCAACAGATCGTGGAGTCTCTGCCTCTAGCACGAAAATAATAGCACTACCGTCTGCATTGTCAAACAAATCCATAATTTACAGAATCCCTGAAAAACTGATAGTGATGGACTTTGTTGGCAAGATAGCAAAAGATAAAGTATTGAATGAAATTTCACAATACGACATACAACAACGACTTGAAGAAGATCCTGACGCACTAGAAGCCGTTGAGAGCTTAAACGAGATCAAAGAACGACAAAAGGCATTAAATCTAGACGCATTGTTACAAGTTATAGGTGAAGAATCAAAACCAACTGAAAATGAAACTCTAAACGACAACGAAATACAAGAACTACTCAAGATTAAACAATTGATGAAAGCTAAGGGTCAACAAGCATTATTAGAGTTTCTTCTGTCATGACCAACGAAACAAAACAAAACAAAAAAGAACAAACTTACATGTTAATCTCTCTATAGATATGAATATATTTTTGAGAAAAATAAATCAAAAATCAGTATGTACAAGTATAATTAAACTAATGCATTATTATTATTATTATTAATTTTTTTATAATAATTTGGTTTCTCTACTATATTTATTTGACTGGTCTAAGAGGAAGTTTGGGAAGTTCTTCCTCAGTCAACTTTCTAGCCTTTGTAATTTCTATCAATTCACTGAGTATTTTTGAAGGAGGTTTGTCGGTGCAATTAATTTCAAAGCTGTTACTTTGATCTGTTCCATGAACCTTTAATTTAAGTGGTAACTTTGATAACTCAGACTCACTTTCAACAGTAATATTGTTCACAGTAAATTGAATATCAGGATTATGGTATCTTAAAGTGGGTAAGTTATCTTTCCAAAACAATTTGAGTCCCCATGCTGGCTTGTAAGTAATTGGTCGTTGGCCATAGACAAATAATTCAATTTCTTTGAACCTTTCAGCATCAAATTTAAATGAAGTTTCTGGATTTGCCGTGAGTTTATTTATTTTCTTAATAGCATTTTCAATTTTCTTATTGTATTTGTTCTTTGAGGTTATAAACATTCTAGTCAGCATGATGGGCACTAGTTATTGTATTGTTAAGATGAAGAAATCTAAGCTGGAAAATTTTTTTTTTTTGGCTAACAAAAAAAGACTTGTTGATATTAGCAAATATCACACGACCGCCAACTTTAAGGTCAGTAATAGCTCATGGTTCTCAATAGGCAAAGCATACTATAGACAATTATTACTAGTCAAGGTATCTTCTAACCAATTATTTTATACAGCTGCCATTGCGATGTTTTAAAAGTTTGAAATTGACAGTGTGATAAAAGAAAAGATACTAAACATACTACTTACTATACAATTTACCGCCCCCTTTTTTTTTTTCTTGTTTCTAGTTGTCACTATTACATCATTCACCATCCATGTTTGTTATTCTCTCTCTAATCATCGACTTGATCTATTGGTTAAATAAACAATTTAGATATATATCTGATCTAATCATTGGTAATGTTTTTGATCCGAGGTTTGATATTGTTTTAGTGACTGGTGGTGTAACAGGGTTGGGACGAGAACTTGTGCTGCAAATTATTTCCAAAGGTGCACAGGTTGTCGTATTGGATATATTAGAACCTTTAGAAGAAGATTTAAACACAGTTGGATTGACACATTACAAATGTGATGTTAGTGATCCTCAGGATGTTTTAAGAACACAAAAGCTAGTGAGAAAAGAAATTGGGGTAGTAACCGTACTAATAAACAATGCCGGTATTGCAACGGGGAAACCGGTATTGGATTTATCCTTCCAAGAAATTGAAAAAACAATACAAATTAACTTGCTATCCAGTTTTTACACTATAAAAGCTTTTCTTCCCGATATGATGCTACGGGGCCGTGGTTATATAGTAACCATAGCTTCGGTTTTGGGATACATGTCTCCGGCGCGACTCAGTGCATACGGTGCATCAAAATCAGGGCTAATTGCATTACATGAATCTTTAACTTATGAGTTGGGGTCTCCTTCTTTGAACCCACAGGGAATCAAAACTCTATTAGTGTGTCCTGGCCAATTGAAGACCGGAATGTTTCAAGGCGTGGCTACCCCTTCGACCATCTTTGCACCTGAATTAGATCCTGCATTTGTCGCATCAAGTGTAGTTAATGCCATTGAACTGGGAAGAAGAGGAGAAATTAAATTACCGTTATATAGCAAAGTAATACCCATGTTCCGAGCTTTGCCGTGGCCAATTGTTGAAGTCACTAGAAGAATAACTGGTATTGATCAAAGTATGATTGACTTCAAGTCGAAAATATCAAAAGTAGCCAGTAGTGTTTCGTCTTTGAGGAATATTTCGTTGCTGGGGTCAAAAAATGTGTCAACTGAGGTTACTCCGACATTTGCTGTCGCCGAGTCAACACCGCAGGAAAACAAGGCGGCTTTGTCTCAGACAGAGATTTCCTAATGTAGGTATGCACCACACATTTTCGGAAAAAATATCCGATGCGTGAGTGTCATAAGTTTAATTTGCTGGTACAAATGTTTCGGGGAGTTTCGCAACAATTAATATTTAGTCTAGTTTTCTTATTGTACGAGTTTAGTCTAATTGGAAAAATTTTTGTAAATAATCTTCGACCCATGGCATGCTTGGTTATTATGTTCCAAACCAATCAAATTCAGAAATTTTTTTTTTTCTCTCTAGTACTATAATAAAGATTTGTTCTATTTTATTTATTTAAATGTTTATTATTTCTATTTTATTTTATATGTTTACCAACAACTACGAAAATCTTGCTTTATAAATGGAAAAGCAACCACGTTCAGGACCAATTCAAGAATGTCTACTCAACGGAGGTAACTGTGTTTTCAATACTTATATGGTTAATGCAGACTCCGAAGTTGATTTCAGGGGAATATTTATATTTGTCCACGGTTGGTCCGAACACATCTTGATGTATCTGGATTTAGCATATTTTGTAGCCTCCCTAGGATATGACTTTTTTGCATTTGACTTGAGAGAGAGTGGCAAAACTAGAGGACCATATACAGATGTTGACTGTCCTATAAGAGATCTTGACTTTGTAATAGAAAAGAGTACAACCAAATATAAATCTTTCAATCTTATAGGCCATTCGATGGGTGGAGCAATTATTCTTGATTATTTATGTAAGGGAAAATATAGAGATATGATAGATTCGGTGATATTGAGTGGGCCATGCGTTAAGCTCCATGACTCTATACAGCCAAGTCCACTAAAAAGAATGTTTGTTAACATAATCTTGTACTGGTTTCCCGGCATTCGTTATTGGGAGTCGAAATCGATTTCTGCATATGCACTGGTGACAACCAACGAAAAGAAACAATTGGAAATGTTCAATGACAAACTATGTTGCCCTAATGGTCCACTAAAAATTATATCAGATATGTATTACAGAGGTAAAAGACTAGTGGAAACAATCCCAGATATCTCAAATAAAGCCAGGATACTAATATTTCAATCAGAAAATGATTCAATTGTGGATCCATCTGCTGTAAAGAGCTTTTTCAATGATTTATCATCTACCACCAAAAAAATTGTTTGCATAGAGAACTCTGGCCATGCCTTGTTTCTTGAAAAGGAATCGACAGTGGAACTCATAAATAAAGAAATAGAGAGTTTTTTAAAAACACAATAAAAGATAACAAAATGCACATTTATAAAATTTAACTCTAAGATCTGTAGTCACCATTAATAGTAACGTATTCGTGGGACAAATCACATGTCCAAAAGTCAGCACTTTGGCCACCGTTTGTTCCTAAGTTGATTTCAACAATCAAATCTTCATTTTGCAATATTTCAGATGCTCTTTCCTCGTCAACTTGTTCGGGCTCCCCATTAACCAATAAATTCAAATGCTCACTTCCGTCAACAGGAACAAACTTGACACTAGTTTTTTCTGGAATCACAGAATTGGCAGAGGTGACATCTGCGTAACCAATGGCACATAATATACGTCCCCAGTTTGCATCTTTACCATACATGGCAGTTTTAAAAAGGGATGAGTTTGCAATACTTGATGCAATGGACTTGGCGTCTTTGTATGATAATGCATCTTTAACTCTGATAGTAATAAACTTGGTGGCACCTTCACCATCTCTGACAACCAATTGAGCCAACTGTTGAGCAAAATCAACAATTTCGGCTTGTAAACGAGAATATCTTTCTGCACAAGAAGAAGTGTTATCAATCACCTCACCGCCAGCAGCACCATTAGCCATTGCCACTATAGTATCATTGGTAGACATGTCACCATCTACAGTTATGCTGTTGAATGATCTATCAACTGCATACTTTAAAATCTGCTGCAAAGCTGAAGGGGTTACTGGCGCATCAGTAACAAAGAATCCCAACAATGTGGCCATATTTGGACAGATCATACCAGCCCCTTTACACAAACCAGCTAATGTATAAGTGTCATCACCAATAGAAAAGCGTTTAGTTACTAATTTTGGGAAAGTATCGGTTGTGCAAATTGCTGTTGCACAGTCAATCCAATGTTGATGGGTGTTACCTAGATGCTGAGATGCCAATTTCGGAATGCCACCTAAGATTTTATCGATTGGCAAATTGTTCCCAATGACACCCGTGGACATGACCAAACTAGAATTTGTAGGATTCTCTAAAACGGAATCAGTCACAAGAACCATGTCTTCGGCATCTTTCATACCTTGAGTACCAGTAACTGCATTTGCATTTCCACTATTAATAACAAATGAGTTGATACCCGAACCCAGCTTTTCTTTTAATATTTTCTTTGAAACTTGTACTGGAGCTGCCTTGAATTTATTGACTGTAAACACTCCAGCAGCAGATGCGTTCTTTCCAAATGTATTTTGCAAAATGGCCAAGTCTAACGATTTCCCATCTTTTTTGACCCCACAATGAATTCCACCCACAGCATAACCTTTTGGATAAACACCGGCTTTTGGAACAAATCGACTTGCTTTATCTGACAAATGGCGAATTGCAAATTTTGTTACCTTGTGCATTTTTTAAACAAAATGAATGTAGAATATAGTTGCTGTTGTGATGGATAATAAAGAGAAGTTTCTTATCTTGAAAAATTATTGTTACATTTGGGAAAAAAGTGCCAAACTTTTGAAGAAAAAGTTTTTTGTTGAGTCAGAAAATAGTTAAGCGCGATTTACCTAGTTTAGCAATGCATGAGTGGATACTGAACATCTTTTCATGAAGAAAGCATACACCGGAGTTGGCATTGTCATTACATTCGATATATAATTTGAGATAAACTTGCATTCTCTGTCATATTCTTCTCTAGCTCCTGTTTGTTGGCCATTGGTGGTGTTTATCTACAATAACTAAACTCTCATTGCAATTCTCTTGTATGCGAGAGGATCTGCTTGAGAGTGAAAAAAAAATACTCTTCGTTTAACAACTCATACAAACTAATCATTTGAAGCTACTACCTTGAAACAAATGATGTTATCATGCAAATACTTAGACTACTGGGAAGACACTTATGTAATATAACACTAAAATGCTTGAAAAGACAAATAACTACATTATCTGTACCAGATCGATCTGTGAGTGATATCACCTCATCGATATTTGAAGTCACCAAAGATATCAATCATGGACCAAGAAGTTCAACAAAAGTCATGAAATATGTCAGTAGCTTCTATCAAAATGTTAAAATCATGAATCTTGAACAGATTTCTCGAATATTAACAGATATAGCGAATGATATGTTGAAACGGGATGATAATGTGATAAATAATTGTGAGTTTTATTTCAATTGTTTAAAGATTGGATTGAACTGTTTTTCAGAATCAACATCTACTGAAGCATTATATTTACTACGAAATAATATTGAGGATTATAGAAAAGTGATAGTGAAATTTAGAGGACTTGGAACAGTGCCTGAAACAGTGCCGTATTCAGAAATGAAAAATATTCAGAACTTGTTTTTAAAAACAATATTGCATCTTTACTCAGTTTCAAAACAATCCGGGAAATCAAGAATTATTACCAATCCGATCATGGAATACTTCTTACATAGTTTAAAAAGTTTTGACACCGATATCCAAGAGTTTGCCAATGAGTTGACACAAGAAGAAAGTTTGCAAAAAGCATTGACAGAAATTTGCTTTGAGAAGCAAATTAGTTTACCAGTTACAAAAACATCGATAGAGAGAGAACCATACCATCTGGTGTCCATTGATCAGTACTTGGATGAGTATGGAGGGATAGACTATGAAAACATTTGTAAATATATATCAGATTACAAATTCACATGGCGTGGTCAATATATCAATGACAAATTATTCAATTATTATGATACACTTTCAACTGAAGAGAAATCACAATTCATGGAAGCATACTTGGATTTTAACAAGTCGAAGGAATTAATAATAGAAAAGTATACCAATAGAATTGTGCATGTTTCACTGGAAGCATCTAAACAATTTGAAAAATCTTTCAAATTTGGCATGAGTGAAAAGAATTTGATTCACAAGTGGATAACAGACACAACTGAACAGATTGAAAAAATATTAGAAATTGAAACCAGTTTGTCAAATGAAGAAGTTATTATTCATCACTTTAAGCCATTTTTGGAAACAGTGACAATTCAATCGATTATAAATTATATTATTTTTTCAATTTTAGGCTCCCCCGATGGGAAATTAACCACAGTTATAGAAAAGATGAAATATTCGTTTCCTAGTGTGTTATCACAACATGCTTCTCCAAACTTGAAAGGTGAAGTATTCCAATATATAAACGATGATGCTTATATTAAATTGACCCATCAATTGGTCAAGTTGATAATAGAGAATTGCAAAGTCCCCATCACAAGTAAACAGATGGAACAACTTCAGAATTCTTTAAAACTAGAAAACAAAGAAATTGCTGATCAATTCTTAATCTCCAGTGGTGGTAATGATGATGAATATCTTGCCTTTTGTAAAGAAACAAAACGAATAACTAATACAAAAAACAAAACTTATATTATAGTGAAAATGCATCCCTATATAGAATTAAAACTACAATCTTTGAAGTTGGGGACTCATTTACATTATTTGCCAATGTTACATCCACCAAAACCTTGGGTGAATCCTCAAAGTGGTGGGTATCTAACAATAAAAACAAGTTTTGTGTCAACAAATGATTCCATTCAAGTGGAATTATTGAACAGGGCAGGTGTTAGGGGTCAATTGGATAATGCATATTCATGTCTTGATCAAATGGGGAATACCGCTTGGGCGATAAACCCATTAATGTTGGATGTTTTCAATAAATTAATGGGAAACCCCGATGGGTTCTTAAGTATCCCGCCACTGGTACCAGATGAAACTTTACCACAGAAAACCAAAACAGAATTGAAAAGTCTTCGAATAACTTTTGAAATAATGAATAAACTCGCCAATGCCTTTGGTGAAAATGGAGATTTGTTATACCATTGCTACAGTTTAGATTTTAGAGGTAGAATATACCCTTTTTCTCCCTTGACTCATTATGGAGGTGATTTAGCAAGATCTTTATTTATGTTTTGGTATAGTGAGCCATTAGGACCCAATGGATTTTATTGGATAAAATATCAATTAGCTTCATTGTTTGGACAAAAAAATTGTTTAGAGTTTTATGAGGAAAATTATGATAACATTATTGATTCAGCCCGTAATCCAATGACGGGGAAGAAATGGTGGATGAAAGCTGATAAACCATTTTCAGCTTTGGCAGTTTGTTTTGAAATCAAAAAAATATTAGATTATAGGATGTCTGGTGGTAAGATTGAAGATTATAAATGCCGTCTTCCGATTCATCAAGATGGTTCTTGTAACGGGTTACAGCATTATGCAGGTTTAGCTGCTGATGAAACTGGTGGAGCAGCCGTTAACTTGATTAGACTGGAAACAAAGCAAGATGTGTATACCAAAGTTTTAGAAATTGTGAAAAAGAAAATTGAACAAGACATACTGGAACAGAATCTCGGGACAGTAAATTTGGAAACTGCTAAATTTTTTTTACCGATTTTAAATCGAAAATTAGTGAAACGTCCAGTGATGACAACGGTATATGGGGTCACTTTAGCTGGTGCTAGCTCACAAATAATGCAAACTATCAAAGAGATTGTTGAAGATCATCGTACCAATCCTTCCAAAACCACTTTTAGTAACGAGACATTACATAAATTAAAATCCGTTCAACTAACACAAACATCGTATCTTGCCAAAAAGATTTTGGATTCTATTGATGAACTATTTGTCCATGCCAAACAAATTGAGAAATGGTTATTACAAAATACAAAACGGATTCTTACTTCATACAATATAAAAACCATAGACCACTTGCTCAACAACAATCCAAGCTCATTTGAAACTATTTTCACTACACCAATGAGTTTTTTCCCAATGAGTTGGATATCACCATGTGGGCTCCCAGTGATTCAAGCATATCGGAAAATCCCCACAAGTAGATTTAATGGTGCCATAGGAAAGACAACTTGGAATAATTCCAACAAATTATCACCAATGGATAGACGTAAACATGAATTAGGAATTGCACCAAATTTTATTCATTCATTAGATGCGGCCCATTTGTTTATGACATGTGACAGTGCAAATAAAGCTGGTCTTACCTTTAGTGCAATTCATGATTCGTATTGGACTCATCCTAATAATGTTGAAAAGTTGTCAAAAATATTGAGAGAACAATTTGTTGAGTTATATTCAATGGACTATTTGAAATATGTACGACAAGATTTTATAAATCAAGTGAAAAATTCTTATCAATTGGTTTATTTTAAAAAAAAAGATTATCCTGGATTAGCGAATAAAATTGCTGAAATACGGAAACATTACCCAGAAAGAAAGAAACCTCATAAACTTGCTTTTGAATTAAGAGAAATGACAGAGCAGGGTGAAGAACATATTATGAGAAAATTATATCAACGGTACAAACCAAGAGTGTTTCACATTGTTTCCGACAAGTGTTACGAATATAGAAATGATACTGTTGTTCAACCCGAACCAAAATGTAAGGGGATGATGGAAATATTTGTCCCTGTTCTGATTATCAATGTGCCACCAAAAGGGAATTTAGACATATCAAAAGTATTAGATAGTCCATACTTTTTTTCATAACATTTGTTACATGTATCTTGTCAACCAGAATATCAGTACATTTATTATTTATTTATTTATTTGTTATTTATCATATTCTCTAGTTTACTAAATACTTTATCTCTATGTATCGCGATGGGATCATCAATATCAGACTTGAAAAACTGATTGCGTTTAAACCCACTAGATTCATCTTCATAATCTGCTTCTTCATCTTCATCTTCATAATAGTTGTCTTCAGCATCAAGATTTTCCAATTCTTCATAATCAAAATATTCATCATCACCTTTGAATCCAACCCCATCATGAGGAACATAACCTTCATTTTCTTCTTCTAGTGAATCTTGTTCACTAAAAGCTCCGGCATCTTCATCACTAGGATAATCATTTTGATAAAATGACTCGGCATTAGAATCTTCATCATCGGTCAACACATTGGGTTTGGTTTCATCTTCTTCATCATTCATTAATAAATTGGTTTCATTTTCATCTTCAAAAAATCGAATATATCCTATTTGTGTCAGTGGATGGTTTGCTGAAGTCATTGGTTCACTATCAGTCAAATGATAGACATCATAAACGTATTGGGTCTCTTCTTCTTCAACATTGTCATTCTCTGCATTGACCAATTGTGTAGGACGTGAAGATTCTTCACTAGTGTTTCTCCTTCCTCTTTTCCTTCGCTTGGTGTCATTATTTTTCTCAAGTGATAAAAAGGAATCAAGCATATCAGAAAGTTCATTTGGAATTTCAATATCTTCTTCTGTTTGGTGTTTGGGAATGACAAAATTTCGTTTGGTGGGTTCTGATAAATTATTCTCATCAATACCAGTTTGTGATTCAGATAATATTGTTTGAATAATTGATTCATCATGAGCATTGACCTTGTCAGATTCATCTGTTCGGGCTAGTTTGAAAACATAATTGTGGTTTTCCAGTGGTGTGGTGGTGACAGGAGTAGTAGTTGTGGGTGATAATCGAGGTGATGTCACCGGTGATGAAGGTTTAGACCGCTTTACCGATCTTCTATCCTCAAGAATCAAGGCTTGTAATGGGTCTTGATGTCTTTTTCTCTTTATACGTAAAATTTTCGGTGGTTGGTTAAACATGTCGTGAGTGTGTGTTTGAGATGGGGAGAGAGGGAGGGAGGTAAACAAGAAATAAATACTGGGGCAAACAAAGAGAAAGAAGTGTTGAAACTTCGCAGGAAGATAGGGAGAGTGAGCGAGAGGTTTTTTATCAACGAGCAATCCAAACCAAACCAAACCATTAAGGCGCACTGGTAGCAGCGACGCACCCGATTCAAATGATGCACTAAAGAATACAATGACTTATATTATTAATTTCTAATTATTTATGCTCGTATGGATATTAAATACTACAGCTGGAAATTGGGTTATTTCAGCTGAAACAATAGCTTCAATACCAAAACTCATCAATATTCCTCGTATTACACCACAGGGGAACCATAAATATACTTTTGCCTTGCTCAACGTCTCTTGCATACCTTTAGAACTATTAAGCAGAGAAATCAATTTGTAGTTGTTATCAACCAAAACAAATGTTCCTCGGTGGTTGGTTCTTAAATTATCCATTTGTTTGTTATATAAACATTTCCAAACGTCTCGACACACGAATTTCATAATGTCCAAAATATCCACCACCTTATTGCCCGAACTTTTATATAGTAACACTTCAGCTATTTTCAATCCCAAACTGTAACCATATGATTCCACTCTAATGGTGACTTCATCATTGTCTAACAACGGTGAATCCAAGACATTGACTGTACCAGGGAAATCACTTTTAATTGTTGATAGTTGTTGATCTATTCTGGTTTGTTCAGACTCTTCTGCAAACGTCGAGACAGTTGGATCTAAAAGTTTATGCGAAACACGAATGGAGGTCGGTACTAACTCTTGAAGCAAAAATTGTAGACTTGTGCTGCTAACATATGTTTGTTTGTCCAATATATCTTCTGTCATTTTCCACAAATTCACTGGCGATAGATGTTGATTAAATATGGAGAGTGACTTGTTTAGCTGTCGTTTTTTATTATGAATGGATCAGTAGTATATTTTTTTTTTTACTCTCTTTCTCGTCTCTGTTTTACAACACATACACAACTTAGATATTATCCAAAACTAAAGGGATATAGATAGGTTAGAGAATAAGAAAAGGGTTACAATATCAAAAGTGATCAACACAGCCATATAAAATAAGTAATATCAAGTGGTACCTAGCCAATAAATAAGCTACTAGTAAGTTGTTTCCTTATCTATATTAAACTGCCCAGACCAAGGTCATAACAGAGAAAAGAAAAAAAATGCTAGAAAGAACGCGTCAATTGCTAGTGATAAGATTTCTCAGCTGTTTGTCTATCTATGTATTACCAATTATAAACTCTATATTCGTCAACTTGAACTCTACTCTATTATGGGTTAAATTATTAGAAAACTAGAGTATACGACAATAAAGGTGTGTGTACTTATTTCACTAAGAGGAGCGTGTAAAACGTACCAAAAAAAAGTGTGTGTGTGAGTGTGCGTGAGTGAGTATGAGAGAAAAAATAAACTTTTGTGTGTGACTCTAGAAACTAGAAGTTAATTAAACACATGTGTGCGTGTGCGTGTAAAGTTGAGAAATAAATTAAGTTGGGCACAAGAACACGCCTGTGAAAAAAAGTTATAATGAATGGATGCATGGGTAGTGTCATAACCAAATGGAGAAAAAAAAAACTGGGTCAAAAGCAATTCCCACCACAAATTTAAAATAAAAATAGAAGATTGAGTGGGGGGAGACTAATATCTTGTTAATTTTTGTTTCTAAATTTTTTTGTTTTTTCACCAGCACTATCACCACCCACCCACCCACTCCCATAATTAATTAATTTAATCTTTAACTTCTTGGTTATATATTGATTAACTATTGCAGTTGAAAGGGTTGTGATAATTAGTATTTTGTTTTTTACTCTTTTGTGGTTTTATTACTTGTTGTATAGTAGTTTTTAGATAGACATATCAAAGTTAACTAAGCATTACTGGTAGCACTTTCTAGGTCATAAGTTATGAATCTACACCACAGAAGAACATTCAATTGTGTTAACAAATTCAATTGGAGTTGCTTCAAAACCATAAATCATATCCACAATTTAGTATAACAGAAAACAAACCAAAGTTTCCTCTCATTTCAAAAGCATAACAAGAGTTTAGTTATCTTGTAAAGAAAAGAGAGAGAGAGGACTGATAAAGATTATCTGTTATGACAAGCTGCACCTATATTGAACATCAAAATCAGAAACACGCTTTTGTATTTTGGGTTTGTCCTTTATTCACGAAAGGAAATCATTGTAGTGAATTATTGTACTTGTCGTTGTTGATAAAGTTGTTGTTGTTGTTGTTGTTGTTGTTAATACAATGCTTTTTTTGACACAAAATATGTGTTAACAATAATAATATTCATATCCCATTAACCTTTTTCCCAAGTTAACTAAAATAATTTCTTAATTTCTTTATAGTAGAAAAATTTTTATTTCAAAATTGTTATTATGTGTTGTTGTTGACTTTGGTACTTGAGGAATTAAACAATATATAAAAGAGACTACAAGTCATTCTTTATTATTCAGTAGAAGTTTTTTTTGTTTTCAATTTTAATTTTCATTATTATTTTATTTTATTTTATT
>OKKB01000212.1_pt1 | contig 28162 bp, 12 predicted proteins | sample 1613931 | NCBI WGS metagenome assembly OKKB01 (sample SAMN04436893, study PRJEB24849) | human gut metagenome | biome: human gut; feature: NICU; material: stool | host: Homo sapiens | place: USA: Saint Louis, MO | collected 2012-02-08
GTGACCAATAACAACAACGTTAACGTGAGTTTTTTCTTTACCCATGATTGATTATATAAAATGTATACTTAGAAAAGAAGAAAGAAAGAAAAAAAAAAAGGAGGAAAAGAAGGAAAGAAAAAATTTTCAATTGGAAAGGTCTTTGATGAGAAATTTATATTCTTTTTTGAGTTGTTCATTATGAGGCAAAAAAAAAAATGAGAGAAAATCTGACAGAGACAAAAAAAAAATTTTTTTTCATAGTAAACTAAACAAAGGGCAATCAAATCAATTCATTGCCAAATTGATAACTAGAAAAAAAAAGCGAAGAGAAGAAGCAAAAAAAAAAAAAAAATTTTTTCATACATTGAAAAGTTATTGCGTACACGACCTGGTTTTGTGTATTTTATAATTCTATAGTAGTTATTCCAACATCAATGTGAAGCTCTTGTTCTGTTTAACAGCAATTAATTTAACCAGAAACTTGATTTATGAAATCTTGAAATACCAGTTTAAATGGTATTTGGCTTTCGGTATACATAACAAATATTTCACACTGTGTTAGATATTGAAGTTTTTGCGGCACAATTGAATAGGGAAAGTGTAAAAGACAAAAGCTCAACTCATCTCCTCAATTTTCAAATTCCATTTTAGGCGTGAGGTAATCCTTTTTCTTTGCCTCTAGCAATATCGAACAGCAAGCACTATACAATTTTTTCTTAGTAGAAAAATAGAAAGAAAATAAAAGACACGAAGTACAAACTGAAATTTTCTGTATTGCAAAAATATTTTTGTACTACCAGTCAATTCAATGAGCTCTACATGTTCCCACTAGAAGAGTATCTTAGTTACAAAAGTCAATTAATGGTTAGATGCTTTAAATAATGAGAGCTAGAATTCTAATAAGCAAAACTATATCATTCAAATCAACTTCTTCCCCCCCCCCTTCATCCCCTGTTTTTGTTCAATTTGAAAAAAAAAGATCAATATTTTTCGTCACCCCTCTCTCTCTGCCTGGATACCAACTATGTCGCATCAAAATAACTAGTTCGACATTTTTGGTTTTGGGCCATGTCCGCCTTGTAGTCCGTCCCCCCTTTTTTTTTTGCTCATTTCTCATCGCATCTTTTATTGTTTGTAGTCGACTTATTTCATGAGACATTTCCACATCACAAAAGCTAATTACTCGAAGCAACAAAAGGAAACAATGCCGAGATAGAACCTGGCAAAGGTACACGTTTCTCTTTTTGCTTCAAATCCACTAACGTAATACTTAAGGTATTTATATAAGTGACGCTTTTACAAAAGGTGATATATAAATCGCCTATAATACACTACAATTAACTGATTCTCTTTCGAGCTGTAAAAAAAAAGCCTAATACTCTTTCATTTTTTGAACAAAACTACTACTATGTACTTAAAAGTAAACAATTATTTGAAACTATTCCTTTGAAAATGCATTTTCTTGTGCCTTGGTGTATGATTTCCGGAAAACATCACTAGAAACTTCAACACTACCTCTGCGGCCGGTGTTGGCTGCGTTACTGCTACCAATAATAGCGCTTCCGGATGGAAGTATACCTTCAGCACTTAAAGCACTATCGATAGATGATCTGGTAGTAGATGTTGAGCTTCTTCTTCTTTGATTTCTAGCAGCCTGAGGGTCAGTTCTTCTACCCTTGGAAGTAGCAAATAAGCCTAAAATATCTGTTAATGTGACAACACCAACTAATTTTCCAGTACCACTAGTGTAAGAAAAATCTGGTTGAGCTGAGGTGGCAGTGGTTGGTGCACCAGTGGCGACGGCAGCAGCAGCAGCAGCAGCAGCATTTAATTGTGGTGATGACATACTACTAGCTTCAACTTCTTCAGCTTTATCTGTTATTGATGAGTCTACTGGTGCTGGATAGCCAACGGTTACGCCATTGTTCATCCCACTATTGGGGGCAGAAGCACTGGCACTGCTCATGGAACTGGCTTGACGTGAGCTGTCAACAATCCATAATCTATGAGATTGAGTGGCAACTAATTTTGCAATGACTCTTCCTAATGACGTTTGATTATTGACATGGAATATTGGGAATTGATCTTGTCCTTCTTCAATTCCCTTTTGTGACAAATTATAGCTAATAAAATTCAAAACAGACTTGAACAACAAATGGGAATTTTTGGAGCTGGTAACATTTTTAACATCAACAATCGAGATGTTTCCAATCAATGTTCTTGATCGATCAATAACTGCTAGCGATGAAACTCTTTCGTTGAACATCTTGTGTAAAGCTTCTATCAACATTTGATCCTCGTAAATTGTTATTGGGTTGGAAGACCCAATCTTCAAGTCCTGCAAAGTTGATGTCAAATAAAAGTCCAATGAAGGGAATCTTCTAGCATTTTCCCACATGTATTTAATCAATCTTCTTTGCGATAATATACCGGTTATTTTGTTACCTTCTTCGTTGGTGATAGCAATTCTGTGAACACCATTACCTAATGTTTCCATCACTGAGAACAAAGTATCGGTTTCATTGAATTTGATGAATGGGTTCTTTGGGTGCAACTTGATGATAAATTCAACTGGGACTTCTTCTCCCCTCTTAGCTTTGCTAATAGTTTGCGTAACAAATTCATGTCTTTCTTGAGGCGATATATTAGGATCACCAATATCATCGACATTCAATTCCGAATAGTTGATTTTATTCATGATTAATAAAAGATAAGTGTTCAAATCACTGTAATCAAAAGTTAAGCAATTAGTTAAATCATGCGGGTCAGATTTCGAAATGGATACCGGAACACTGGTCAAATTGTTCTTGAGCAACGTTTCGAATGCCGATTGCACCGAGTGAGAACTATGAATGCTGATCAACTTGTTTGATTCCGTCAACTCCGTCAATGGAATTTCGCTCCAATCAACCAACGAGAATGCATGATTGGTGTTTGCTGTCGAGCCAGGGGCGATTGAATGTGATGAAGATTTATTTGAGCTTGTTGAGGCGTGTCTTGACAAACTAAGTTGATGAATTGGATCATTTGGGTCTGTTGGCAATGGCGGTGGAGAGCTCAATATTTCCACAATTGATGTTTTACGAGAAGGATGGTGATGAAGATAATGTTGGGTAGAGCCAGGCGCAGTTGCCGATATAGACCCCCCTGTTGTTGCTGTCGAGGTTGTTGACGATGTAGATGCGCTGGATGGCTGATGTTGCAATTGCGGAGGAGATGGACGAGGAGATCCTAATAGATTAGGTACAGCTGATGGACCCGAAGAAGTTGACGTTGAAAGACGTGGCGATTTAGGCATTTGTCTTGGTTGCGGAGGATTGACCATAGTGGATACAGATAGCTTTGATGTTGTTACAGTTGTGGGTGTTCTTTTTTTTTTCTTTGACTAGGTTGAAGTATATAGATTTTGCTTTTATTCTTCTTTTTTTTTTGCTTGTTTGATTGCTTTGAACTCTCGATTTGTACAATAGCTTCTTCAAAGATTTTATACTTTTTTTTTACTGATTTTTCTTCTCGAAGAATTGGTTTGTGATGTATAAATATAAATGAGATTAGTTTTTGGTGTATGGATTTCAACAATCACACTGAAATTGTCTCTTATAATGGATATTGGTTAACTGTAGTAATACTCAATAATTGTTGACAAGAAAAGCAGACAATCGAAATGAAAGAGAATCTTGAAAAAGAAAAGGAAGAAGAAAAAGAAAATGATTACTTTAATCAAAAAAAAAAAAGTGGGGAGTTTTACTTGTAGAAATAAATAAATTTCCATTTTTAACGAAAAAGAAAATGTTAGGTCAAAATTTCTCCAGTCATATTTCGATTGATGAAATTATTGAACAAGCAAACACAAACAAACAAACGAATATACACCACTATCAACCATTCCCAAATGACTTGAGCGATTTTGTGTACTACTAGGATGAATGACTGAGAGATTATTTGACAAATTTAATCTAATATTTTCTTAACTTTTGGCTTTTTTTTGGCTTTCTCGCCTTATTATATGCAACATTGTTTGACTTGGATATTGGAAATATAATTAGAGATAGTAATGGTGGTAAATACGTGTATCCGAAGTGAAATAGATGTCAGTTGTCAGCTGGATGTGTCTTTCTTGCTGTTCAATCTACAGTATTTGCACCAGTCGTCTGTAGAATAGCATTTTGAGCTCCTCGTTGAACAATTGATGTTCCGCTTTGGGACTTGTTTCAATGTTTGTTTTGTTTTAAACAATAAGACGAACTCCTGTAGCTGACAAGCACAGCAATTACCTAACACAGCATACATCACTAATCATTTTGTCTTTGCAATAGATCATTTCTGGAGAGTGATGCAATACTGCTTTTAGTGTGACAATTGAGTGATTGTTCGTTTTGACTTGAAAAATGCGATTTTAGTCGAAGAAAAAGAAGTTTATACACGTGCCAGTCACATCTTAGTCAAGTGTCCCCGCCCGCGCGCCGCCCAAAAACCCTGTGACCCCAGTGCGGAGTAAACAAAAACCATCGATAGTGTGGTATGATAATTCGATCTAAAAGAAACTATACCATCATAAGATAAGCGTTCAAAACTCATTCCACATGGTCACTGGAATTAGTTTAAATTGATTTACTACTTCTCTTTCTTTCGTTGTTTGCTTCCTTTCAGGCTGTGAGTGGTATTCCGGATGGTGATTCCGTCTCCTACCATTGCCGTCGTCATCATCATTATTGTGCGATCACCTTTAAACAATACATACATTGGAATAAATGTACTCTGGCACAAAAAAAAAAGTTTCAAAATCATTCGATTAACGGCCAAACACGGGATTCGCACACTCCAAGGAGTAAAACTTTTCCAATTAACTCCCACAAGTTGTTTTATGGGATTATTTTGATGATTTCATTCTGATTTGAGAATGTTTGAGCAGTTAGGGAAATCATCATCATTGCCAATGAAATAGTAATATTTCTTTCTTTTGGTACCTGGCATACCAGAAAAACATAGATGAATCTCAAAGACAAGAGCAACAACAATTGTGAGATAATCTGTAGTGTGTTATATTATTTACTATGGGTGTAGTTATTCCGTTCTCTATTATTTGTAAATAGGGAATTCACATAATTATAGTGACGAAAGTATTCCTAAAGTTCATGATTTCATCCCCGTGTTCTGGATGAATTTTACTTTAAATGTAGGTAAATATTCCAACTTAATTAGAGGAGCGGTGAATTCGAAACAATTCCTAAGATTATGGAACTACCTTATTTGTAGGGTTTATGGTAATGAAGAAAAAGTTAAACATTGGCAATTGACTAAGAATTGAAAATTTTCAGGGGAACTGCTTCTATTATTTTATTTTATTTGTTTATTTTTTAGGACAAATACTGATCTAAATTTTTGCGTCCAGATCCGTTTGAGATAAGTAGGGTTTGATAGCCCACAGATTTTGCATCAATTGTACTTTTATTTTGCCAAAAATGCTAAACAAGGTATTATCAAATAAACTAAAAGTTATTGAACTTACAATAAACTTAGTCTTGCTTTGGAGATGATGACAACAAGCCGATATAACCAACATTGTTCTACTAAAGATCTCACACTCCTACAATTCAAAAGAGGAAATATATGTACAATAAATTTCTCTTAACTCTTAACACACTCCTTCTATTTAAACAAAAGGAAGAGAAGAAACGTTTGAGATATATCACACAGAAAAGAAGATGTGATGCGATTAATTTTGAGTTTATCTAACAGTGTGGTACCCGAGAACTCTCAAGATAACTTTAAATTAATGATATCGAAGATCCCACGGAACTAAACTAACCCCTTTTGAAAAAACAATAATATCCTCGAAAGCTTATCATGTGGCTCTATCATTTAAAATTATCAGAGGATGAAAGTAAGAATGAAAAAATAAGAGAAACCGCACGAACATAATTAAGATATAGCTTAAAACTAAAATAAGAACTCTAATAACTTGTCCCAATTAAGGAACACTTGCGAGTCTATTCTAGCCAATAATTAGCACCCCATTCCCAATTGAAAGGGGACTAAAATAACAGACATCTACTAGTGAGAATTTCATAAATTAAGAAATATTCAAGAGAATTTTTGTTGAAAATTTTTTTTTTATCCGGCTTTTCAGCATTAACTTTGGTTGGCTCAATAATCCGCTGACATTATTGATGAAATACCAGGCATTGTCATAGAGCAACTACAAACTAGAAAATAAAAAAAAAAAATGGTACCATTTTAACCACCAATTTTTTTTTGTTGGCGATGTTATAAGGTGACTACAGCTAACGGGTGGTTGCTATTGGAATTGTTATCTTGCTTCGTCTCCTTTTATCCATCCACTACCCCCTATCATATTCTAAAGGCGTAAAAATAATAATAAAAGAAACAATCAAGGGAGTGCGTGTAAGCTGGCCAAATCCGGTATACAGTTCAAACTGCTCAACAAGAACAACAAATTTTAATTTTGTTGGGAACTTCGCATCTAAATTTTTCTGTATCAGAGGCAAAGTAATGAATAAGTAAGTGAGGACTTAAGAAAATTTCTTTTTTTTTTTCTTTCTTTAACCCAATAATTTAGAACTGCAAAATCATACTTATATCAACCTAATTTATTTCCTCCCTTTTTCCACTTCTTTGTTTAACTTCTTTTTTTTTGTTTCTTCTTCTTCTTCATCGAATCTACGTTTTATTAGTATACCACTAACCAATTGATATTGAAGTTTATACTAAACCACAACGTCCAAAAGTCATCGATCAAGTAACACATACTGTTATTACAAGAACTTGAAAGTCAAGACCAAAACAAATTAGCATTTCACAATGACTACAGTTGAACAACTTGAAACTGTTGATATCACTAAATTGAATGCCATTGCTGCTGGTACTAATAAGAAGGTGCCAAGAGTAGTGGCTGCTGGGTTAGGTGGTAAATTAATGGGTACTTCCGATTTAGTTAAGGTCACTGCCGAAGAAATCACCAAAGATTCAATGGAATCATTAGCTGAAAAGGATGCCAGAGAAAAGGCAAAATATGCCAACAAGAAACACATTTCAGAAGAGCCATGGACTTTAGACAATTTTGCCAAAAAAATCAATTGGCTTAACATGATTTTGGTTGTTTTCATCCCTGTATTTGGAGCTTACTGCGCCTGGAATTACCCACCCCAATGGAAGACTCTAGTGTTGACATTTGTCATGTATGCCTTTAGTGGGATTTCCATTACTGCTGGTTACCATCGTTTGTATTCTCACAAATCATATGATGCTGCTTTGCCAGTGAGACTTTTCTTTGCCTTTTTCGGTGCCGGTGCCATTGAAGGTTCAATCAAATGGTGGGGTCATTCTCATCGTATTCACCACAGATACACCGATACTCCAAGAGACCCATATGATGCCAGAAGAGGTTTCTGGTTTTCTCACATGGGATGGATGTTGACTAAAGCCAACCCAAAGAACAGAGCTAGAGCCGACATTTCTGATCTTGTTGCCGACTGGGTTGTCACCTTCCAACACAGACATTATTTGTTGCTTATGATTACAGCTGCATTTATTTTCCCAACTTTGGTTGCTGGATTGGGCTGGGGTGACTACTGGGGAGGGTTCATTTATGCTGGTATTTTGAAAGGTTTTGCCATTCAACAAGCTACTTTCTGTGTCAACTCCTTGGCCCATTGGATTGGTGTTCAACCATTTGACGATAGAAGAACCCCTCGTGATCATGTGTTAACAGCATTTGTGACATTTGGTGAAGGTTACCATAACTTCCATCACGAATTCCCAAGTGATTACAGAAATGCATTGAAATGGTACCAATACGACCCAACCAAAGTTACCATTTGGTGTTTATCCAAACTTGGATTGGCCTGGAACTTGAAGAAGTTTTCCCAAAATGCCATTGAACAAGGTTTAGTCCAACAACAACAAAAGAAACTTGATAGAATGAAGAACAAATTGAACTGGGGTGCAGAAATCGAAAAATTACCAGTCTGGACTAGAGAAGAATTCAACGAAAGAGCTAAACAAGAAGGATTGATTATCATTTCTGGTATAATTCACAACGTTAAGAACTTCATTAAAGAACACCCTGGTGGTCAAGCTCTTGTTAGGGCTTCTTTGGGTAAAGACGCCACAAAGGCCTTCAACGGTGCTGTATATGCTCATTCAAATGCTGCTCACAACTTGTTGGCAACCATGAGAGTTGCTGTAGTTAAAGATGGTGAAGTTAACGCTGACACTTTTGATTTACAAGAACAAATGATGGAGAAGGAAAAGCAATCTTAGGCAAATAGAAAATTGCTGGGTTGATTTGTTTTCTTTCATTTTTCGTTTTCATTTTCTGTCATTTTTGTTTTCGTTTTTAAACTACAGGGATTTTAGCATTGGTGGTATGTGTTTGATATATACATAAATTAGGAAATTTGTTTGATTGTTTTTTTTATATATAGTTACTACTTTTCAAAATATATTTCAATTATGATATTGTCAATCAAGTTCAGTGTCTGTAAGCAAGGCAAAAATCACTCAAACCAAAAGGTGGTCTGGTCCAGTTACAAAGATAATTTGAATAATCTGAAAATAGTGTTCTCTATTGGTCAACTATAGATATCTGCATCAAAACCAAAACTTTGAATGATTCTACACTTAGTGGCTTTATCTACGGAATAACTAGGATAAATACTGCCCTCGTGACAAACTTCTTGGTGAGACAGCCACTGAACACTCTAAATCTCATCAGGTGATTTTTTTTTTCTTAGTTTGGGCGAGTCCGCTACTAGGAAAAATTATCTCGCCCCAACCAACAAAAAAATTACGAACCATGTACCTCTTCCCAAAAATGGTGGACCTATTTATTGACTGGTAGAAACTGTGTGCATATTAAGTATGGGGTTAAACATTCAAAAAATAAAGCAAAACAAAGACTGGAAATCTATGGGGTTTGAATGTACATAAAAAAAGCCAACAAATGTATGTATGTATGTAGTCGCCTGTTCATCAGCCACGGAGAATTCAGGTATGAAAGAAAAAAAAAATTGAAATAATCGAACCACTTTTGCTTGAAAACAATCACATTTTCGCGCGAAATTTAAGTAAATCATTGTTTTGTTTGTTAGTCAGTCATATTTTTTTCATTTTGCACCCAGGTTGAATGTCAATAATTTAGGCAAGAACTACCAGAAATGTTTAGAAAAAAAAATTATAACATGCATTGTCATACATACATCTGCTGATTCTGAGATGCAACAATAGTCGTCCCTTTCTATTGCATAGTTTTAATCTGTTATCCAATCAAATCATACCTAAATATGCATTGTATATCTTGTTTTTCTTGGATACAAGTTTGCTTTGTTTCAAATGTTCGGTCGTGGTATAAATAGCTTCATTAAACCTTATATTCCGGTTTCTTTTATTTTGCTATTTATTCTTCTTGTTTTGTTTATCCATTAAAAAAATCAACCATTTAACTTATAACTATTCATAAATACACTATACTTACAATGTCACCAACTGCTATTAGATTGTCTCAAAAAATAACCGTCACCCCTCAATACAAATACTATTTACGTCGTATTCCAGATTTTGCCATGTGGGCCACTGGTATTGCTTGCTTTTTCGGATGGCCACATGTGATGGTTGATGTCAGCAACAAGATGGTTGGTGCCCCAGGTAACAGAGGATTCTTCTATTAAAGAAGTGAATATTAAACTTTGTTGCGGCCGTGATGTTTGCTGTTTATGATTAGAGTTTTCATTCAAGGTCGGTATTTTGAGTTGGCATGTCTTTATATTTTACTTCATCAATCAAAGAGAGATATTAATCTCTTTGTTTACATTTCTTTTCCAGTTTGCCTTTATTAGTTTTAATGATAATATAGTATTTTTTTTTTCAGTTTAGAATCAAAAAAGTCCGAATTGTAGATTTATTAAGGAATCCTCGTAGTTTTTAAGGATGTGGTCGTGTGTTGTGGCTTTATTGTTTATCAAACACTTGATCAATTCCGCAATACTAAAACGAGAACAATAAAAAAAACAGAGAGAACTTGGGGAGAGAGAGTGTGTCCCACGTCAACTAGTCAACCCTTTATCTTAAACACAAACACCTACACGAAACCAACATAAACGAAAACATTTATTCCTTTCATCTCAACATATTTCAATCGTTACATTTTTTTTTTCATTCCCACTATCCTCCACATGTCAAAACCATTCCAGCCGATTAGTGATGTGATCAATACGTCACCCAAAAACAAATCCCAGTCTTTTAATGAAATATACGGAGAGCCAGAAAACTTTCTTGAAATAGAGGTGAAAAACCCATTAACTCACGGGTACGGACTGAACTTGTTCACTGATTACGAGATCGTTTGTCGAACGAACATCCCGGCATTTAAGAAAAGAGAAAGTCGAATTCGAAGAAGGTATAGTGACTTTGTTGCCTTTCGAAAGATTTTGGAACAAGAAACCACTAGAGTAATAATTCCACCATTACCAGGGAAAATATTCTTGAATCTGAATAAATTCAATGATTTGAATATTGAAAAAAGAAGACAAGGCTTAGAGAAATTTTTGATTGTTGTAAGTGGCCATCCATTGCTCCAAACCGGATCGAAATCGTTGATTGAATTTATCCAGAATGAAAAATGGGATCCAAAGCAAATAATCTATTGATGGAGTAGTGATGTCAGAGTAAGTACATTGGTGACCATTCCCAATTATGATATTTTAAATGTTTTTCATATATATATACCGTTTTCTGATGCATATTGATTATTTGATGTCTTTGTTTGTAATTTTCACTCGCCAGCAATGCTCTGTTTATTTGCCTCTTGTTGGTTTCGGCAATTGTTGAAGCGTTTGGTGTGATTACGATACAAACGGCACATGGTTTTAATAGGGGTGTATTTTTCATAGAAATAAGCATTGACAAACTTTTTCTTATGTAAACTACGTTAGTTTTGTATGTGGCCGGTTCTAGATAGCGTAGTTAGGTGATGGCTTCGAGTAGTTTTTTGTCACGACTATATGTGCATATCTGTGGGCTTTGTTTGGTCTCCTCGATAAACCCCGAATCAAAACTATCAACACCAAGAATTCGACAAATTTTGACGACACAAAACTTACCAGCTTCAATTTTATATCTCTGTGTTAGTAAATTAATGTATTTCACTTTCTGAATTGTGTGGGGTTGGCTTGAACAGTAGAGTCTTTATGCAATTTAAATTGAAGATGGAATTAAGAACTGCTTTTAAATCCGAGAAGTGAAAACCAATACCAATGACCGAAAAATAAAGCGACAAGCTCCACACTTCAAAACAAGCCAAACACTTTTTTGGGCGAGTACACCTCGTCAAATAAGACACAAAATCTAACTGAAAACCTAATCGCATTTATCAAATGGTATTGGATATAGGATAATTCATAATTTAGCTTTTTGGATGATTAGATCATACGGTTGATGTCAACTTTAAGCTTTTATGTTAATCTGGTCGGATGATTTTTTTTTTTGCATTTGGGTAGTTTTTAATTATCGGAAAATAATCAGCCGTGGTAAAAATATACCATACAACAGGTAAATGTTGTCAATGGCTAGAGCCAGATAACCAAGAAATAATTAGGAAAATTCATTTGCAATGTTGAACATAATTTCAGTTAAACTAACACAAAAACTACACGATTAATTCATTTACTGCAGAATAACAAACACGGACAACACACATACACACGAAATCCACTATTCAATTGGGCACCATACACAAATTTTTCAAGCTAAGGAGTTTAAACCAACATCTTTCATCATCATTCATCGAGTGTGGAGAAGCTAATCAAAGAAATGTATGTTGTGCATGCAAAGTAAAAGGAACTACTCCCACACTCCAACTATTAAAAGCACGTTGAATTAAAAAGAGAAATACGCAGTGGAGTATAATACACCAAGTAAATAGTTCTGTTTTGTGTCACAATCTGGAGCACCCCCACCGACTCCGCTGCTGCTGCTCCTCATCCATCTTATTCGCTGGGCGTTCAATTTTTTCATTCTCTCTGCTATCTCCTTCCCCCCTAATCTCCCATGTACATGGATCACTCTTGCAAGCTAATCTCCTATAATTATTCAGTTTTATAATAAAATATTTTCTTTCCAAAAAGGAAATGAAAAAACTATAAATACCCCTAGTTATTCCTCTATTTTCATCACTAAATTTTCATTCAATTGTTTTAAACTATCAATCAATTGTTCATCTATAATCACGAATCAATTGATACTTACCCACTTTTTATTAAATCTAACTCAATTACACCATGTCTGTCCCAACTACTCAAAAAGCTGTTATTTTCGAAACCAACGGTGGTAAGTTGGAATACAAAGATATCCCAGTCCCAAAACCAAAAGCAAATGAATTGTTAATCAACGTCAAATACTCTGGTGTCTGTCACACTGATTTACACGCTTGGAAAGGTGACTGGCCATTGGCTACTAAATTGCCATTGGTTGGTGGTCACGAAGGTGCTGGTGTTGTTGTCGCCTTGGGTGAAAACGTTAAAGGCTGGAAAGTTGGTGATTACGCTGGTGTTAAATGGTTGAACGGTTCTTGTTTGAACTGTGAATACTGTCAATCAGGTGCTGAACCAAACTGTGCTGAAGCTGATTTATCCGGTTACACCCACGATGGTTCTTTCCAACAATATGCTACTGCTGACGCTGTTCAAGCTGCCAGAATCCCAGCTGGTACCGACTTAGCCAATGTTGCACCAATCTTATGTGCTGGTGTCACCGTCTACAAAGCTTTAAAGACTGCTGAATTAGAAGCCGGTCAATGGGTTGCTATTTCCGGTGCCGCTGGTGGTTTAGGTTCTTTAGCTGTTCAATACGCCAAGGCCATGGGTTACAGAGTTCTTGCCATCGATGGTGGTGAAGACAAGGGTGAATTCGTCAAATCCTTGGGTGCTGAAACCTTTATTGATTTTACCAAAGAAAAAGACGTTGTCGAAGCTGTCAAGAAGGCCACCAATGGTGGTCCACATGGTGTTATCAATGTCTCTGTCTCAGAAAGAGCCATTGGTCAATCCACTGAATATGTCAGAACTTTAGGTAAAGTTGTTTTGGTTGGTTTGCCAGCTGGTGCTAAAATTAGTACCCCAGTCTTTGATGCTGTTATCAAGACCATTCAAATTAAAGGTTCTTATGTCGGTAACAGAAAAGATACTGCTGAAGCCGTTGATTTCTTCACAAGAGGTTTGATCAAATGTCCAATCAAGATTGTTGGCTTATCCGAATTACCAGAAGTTTACAAATTGATGGAAGAAGGTAAAATCTTGGGTAGATACGTCTTGGACAACGACAAATAAGCACATTCATGCCAAGTACAATAATAATGAGTGATGACGACGACGACGACGAAAATAAATAAATAATAACAACAGATGTGTTTGCTTTTTTATTGAGTAAGTTTAAGCTAGACGCATTTGAGAGTTTGATACTCTGATGTTATTTTTTATATTTTTTTTTTTATAGTTAGTGTCTAGGATTTTAGTCTTTCAATACAGAATTGATAAATTTTTGAGTTCTTTTCTCTGAGGTGATAGTATTGGGTTTATGAAGAAGGTGGTTATTCCAAGCTCTTGATGTAGAATTTGTTCTGACTTTTTGCAACAAAAAAAAGGAGTTCATATTTGGCTCATGATCCTAATGGAGCAAAAATGGACCAAGCCAGGTATGGTCTATATGTCAACACTCCTTTGTAATCGATGACTTAAAGAACAGCGTTTGCGATAGAACAGCTTAGTATCCTAAATCAAGCTGTTCTGTAGTTAGAGTCTTGGGCAATACCAATATAGGCTTTGACTACAAAGTTAGATAGAAAACTATCACTAAATAAAAAAAATGTATCGCTATTATTATAAATCAACTACACACTACCTCTGCTTAGAAAGCTCTGTCTAAAGGAGACAACAATTGTTTACCTTCGTAATATTTAATAGTCTTTTGAGCTCTTTCAGCAATTCCTTCTGGAGTAAACTCAAAGTACTTGTACAAATCAGCAGCCTTACCTGAAGCACCAAATCTGTTCAAACCAAATTGTTCATGAGAGTATTTAGACCATCCGAAGGTGGACATGACTTCAACAGACAAGATTGGAACACCATCTGGGAGAACTGACAATCTATATTCATCAGATTGTTGGTCGAAGGTGAAAAAGTCTGGCAAGGAAACAACATTAGCCTTAACTCCTTGTTTAGCTAATTCTTCACTAGCAGCAACAGAAATTGAAACTTCAGAACCAGAAGAAACAATAATAACGTCTGGGTTGTCTTTCTTGACAAGAGTGTAACCACCCTTCAAGGCGTTTTCAATAGATGAGCCTTCCAATTGTGGCAAGTTTTGTCTAGTCAAGGCAATAACAGATGGATGAGAAGTAGATTCAATAGCAGCAGCATAGGCAGCGGAAACTTCATTACCATCAGCTGGTCTCCACACAGACAAGTTTGGAATGGCTCTGAAATGAGCTAAAGTTTCGATAGGTTGATGGGTTGGACCATCTTCACCCAAACCAATGGAATCGTGAGTAGCAACCCAGATAACTGGATGGTGGGATAAGGCTGACAATCTAAGAGCACCAGCAGCGTATGAAACAAAGTTCAAGAAAGTACCACCGTAGTTCTTGTAGTTGGCACCAAAGGCAGCAATACCGTTCATGATAGCACCCATACCATGTTCTCTAACACCATATCTGATGTAGACACCATCGTAGTTACCTAAGCCAGTAGATGGTGGTTGGAAATCAACAGAGCCTTCTGCTCTGGTCAAGTTGGAACCAGTCAAATCAGCAGAACCACCAATGAATTCTGGAATCTTACCGTGCAAGGCATTGATAACATTTTCAGACAATTTTCTGGTAGCCAATGGCTTGTCAGCTGGAGTGTATTTTGGCAAGTATTCCTTCCAACCTTCTGGTAATTTACCATCCAATCTTCTTTGGATTTCAGCACCTTCAGTAGGGTATTTCTTTTTATATTCAGCAAGTTTGGCTTCCCATTCCTTTTGAACTTTTTGGTTTTCAGACACGTGTTTGGCCAAATATTCAGAAACTTCTTCTGGAATGAAAAAGTCAACATCTTCCTTGAAACCCCAACTTTTCTTCAATTGTTTGATGTCATCTGGCTTCAATGGAGAACCGTGCACATCATGGGAACCTTGTTTCAAAGAACCGTAACCAATGGTGGTAACCAATCTAATTAAAGTTGGTTTGTCAGTGGATTTCTTGGCTTCGTCAACAGCAGCGGCAATGGCTTCGATATTGGTGTTAGCATCTGGCACTTCGAGGACATTCCAACCATAGGCTCTGTATCTATCTGGGACGTTTTCAGTGAAAGAAACAGCAGTGTCACCATCAATGGAAATTCTGTTATCATCCCAGAAGGCAATTAAATTGTTCAATTGCAAGTGACCAGCCAAGGAAGAGGTTTCAGAAGAAACACCTTCCATCAAACAACCATCACCAACAAAAGTGTAAACATAAGAGTCAGAAAGGGTGATATCTGGCTTGTTGTAGGTGGCGGCAAATTGTTTTTGAGCAATAGCAATACCAACAGCATTTGAGATACCTTGGCCCAATGGACCGGTGGTGACTTCAACACCAGCAGTGTCAGTGGCTTCTGGGTGACCTGGGGTTTTAGAACCCAATTGTCTGAATTGTTTCAAGTCATCGACAGTCAATTCAAATTTGTATAAAACCAACAAGGAGTATAACAAAGCACAAGCGTGACCATTGGATAAAACAAATCTATCTCTGTTGATCCAGTTTGGGTCTTTTGGGTTGAACTTCATTTTTTGCCAAACGACATGGGCAGCTGGAGCTAAACCCAATGGGGCACCTGGATGACCTGAGTTGGCAGCGGAAACAGCGTCAACTGACAAACCTCTAATTGTACTGATAGTTAATTCATCAAGAGAAGGCATTTTGGATAATAGTTAATTGCAATTGATGTAGTCTTGAATGGTTGTTATAAGAAAACAATACGGGAAAAAGAGTAAAAGAAGAAAGAAAGAAAGAAAAGGGAAAAGAAAATTCTCAATTGTTAATAATTTAAGCGGATAGTGAATTGTATTTAAATTGAAAAAAAAAGAGAGGAAGAAAAAAAATTGTGTTGAAAAACGCAAGGGAAATCTAATTCATTAGTGTGTGAAGTGTGGTAATATTGCATACTAATGGCTGGAGAGTCTCCGATCGAGCGTATAACCGAGTGTGAAAAAAAAAGAAAAAAATCAAATTGGGGGAGGAAAGCAACAGCAACAAATAGTGTTTTGATAAAAATACACTACTCGTATGCACAGCTAGACTCTCGTCCCAATTACTAATATAATGTAATTTAGCTGATTCAGGAGTTAGGATTAGGTTCTTGATATGGTAAGTGGAGCTATTAAAATTGCGATATATGGGTTGCTTTAGCATTTTAGGTACCAACCTTTTTATTCAAATACCGAAAGGTCTATATTGGTGTGGAATTGGTGGGATACTTGCTACTTATGCTTAGAGTTGATTTATTACAGATTTGAGTGGCAAACTTCTAAATTTCTTGGAATCATGATATCAAAAGTAGACAATTGCAGTTATTTATTGACTTTGATCTGTCTCAAATCTCTTAGTGTGGTTATCTCTTTTCAACCTCCCCCTTTTTTTTTGATCCCCTGTGCGTGCGTCCTTACATCATTATTAGTAATTTTAATCCTAATCTGTGTTCTTCTATTTCTTTTCTAATCACTTGCTTTAGAATTTGCTCAAGAAAAAATTGTATAAATGCTAATTTTATTTTTTTAATTCTAAGGTATCTTTTTTCATTTATATGAACTTAAACTCATCCTGAGTCTACCCGTTACCGCACTAATGATGTCCGAGAACTATTCTTCTTCACTCTAAAAATCAATTTGAATTGATCCCCCAAATATATAGTGGGGGATGTGGTTGCAATTCTTGCAAATGAGTACAAACAATATAAGATCATTCAGTTGTCGAGATTTCGTCTCCATTGGAAAATTACTGCAAATAAATCATTGTTAAATGTCCATAAGAAGTAGAACATATGAACTAAAAGCATTTTAAAAACGTTACAACTACAAATATTTGAAGGGTCTATATAATAAACGTATACATGTCATCTCTAATATCAAGTATAGAAATCATTTGTAAAGCCTCAATTACCAGGGACTTATTTGTCAGGATCAGCAAAAGGGCTTCCTCTATCATTAGAATTATCAGTATAATGCGTCTTCACTGGTGTCGTTAATGGACTATGATCGAATTCTACATTCAATAAAAATGAACCAGTGGCACTATTTATAGTTGATCCCACATCTTTACCATTATCAAAATTGATGTAATCCAATGGAATACCATTTTCAGTACTGTCTCCTGGAGCTATGTCTATCTGCTTGTCACCATCAATATTGTTGGAAGCCTGAGGGCCCGGTTGTTGTCTTTTGAGTGAAGTGGCACGTGTAATCTCCCCGATATCTGAATCAACATCAGAATCTTCTTCACTCTCTTCGGGTATGGCTCTACCCTCATCGTAGTCTTCTTCAGAATCTTCTTCGTCCTCGTCTTCTTCTTCAATTTTATCAACATTCACTAATCGTGGCTGTGCCTTAATAGCTGTCATCGTGCCTGGCCCGTTTGTATAATTGCGTTGTTGTGATTGCTGGTTTTCTGAACGAACACTCAGTTCCGGACTGGGGTTGTACATTTCAGCAGTCGCAGTATTTTGATTAGCCAAAACAACATCACCAATAATAGAAGCATTCTCGATCGTATTCAAGTCCGAGAACAACGAATCGGTATCATAAGAGTAAATAGACCTTGTATTGTTCTTGGTGGGTCGCACAGTAACCCCAGGAATATAGGCAATCGGTAATATATTGGATGCATTAGAAAATGAAGTTGCCACTGAATTACGGTTGGATGGTTGTAGGTACTGGTTGAAAGGCAATTGTTGTTGTGGTTGCTGTTGTGTTTGCTGATTTGCTTGTCGAATGATTCTTTGTTGTCTAGCTCTTCTAGCTTGTAATTGTTGCTGTTTAGCTTTATTGTTTCCACTAGCTTTTGGTCTAGTAAAAGATTCATACGACGATAATCTTTTCATTTGTCTTCTTTTAGCAGCACTAACAGAATTACCAGCAATTTGTTTTCTTGCCACTATAGCGGCACCACTTCCAACTCCTGGTCCTGCTGCTCTCTCTACTGAGGTGTTTCCAACTGAAGTCAGACTGACTGTAGTGTTAGGTCCATTACTACTGCTGCCATTAGTAGTATTGACATTGCTAGCGCTAACTGGGGAAACCACATTACCACTGGAGCTATCGTATCCCGGAGACGAGACATCTAGTCCGTTCCCGTTGTTCGAAGTTAATTTGCTCAGTGCGTATCCGCTTGTTTCATCCTCCAAAAAGTCTTCATCATCTTCGTAATTCTCAAAGTCTTCATCTAATATAAGTGGATGCTTCTTTCTGTATATAAGAAAATAATACAAGACAGCACCAACAAGTGCCAAAAATGCCACTCCTCCAATAACCCCACCAACGATGCCACCTATGGGGGAACCTTTTTTTGACGAAACACTAGCACAATAATATTTGGGACAAGAATTACATGTACGTGACGATAATTGACATTGTTGTCCCGATGGACAGGAAGGACAACTTCCTGCTGAGCTTGGACAAGAGACACAGCCGTTTTCGTCTCTTTTTAGTAGCTGTTCCAACTCAGGTTCAAATATAAACGATCTGGGTATTGGCATGATTTAACAAACTATCAAAGGAAGGTAAAAAAACAAGCAAACAAACAAACAAATAAAGGAACTGTTGTTAATGACTTCTTCAGTATTGTATAATAATAAAACTTATATTTAAATCACTGGAATGTAGATCGTGGTAAGACCTAACAATAATGACGGGGAATAATAAAAAAAGGGTTTTGAGACCTATAGGTGATAGTTATATTGATCTGAACGAAGGAAACAAAATGAACAAAAGTGATTGAATTCAAGTTGGTGATGTACCTTATATTCCAAATAATAAAAGAAAAACTGAAATAAGAAGAAAGTAATATTGATAAATACTAATTCAAAGGAATACAAAAATTCATCAGCTTAACAAAGAAAACTAACAGTAAAAGTTTCAAAAAAAAAAAAGTTGGAAAAGTAAGTAATGGTTTTATCACGTTAATAAGATCTCAAGATTTACTTCTATTATTAACCAATCTCAGTAAAATACCCAGAAAAAGAAAAGACAAGAAGAGGCAAAAAAAAATATCTAACAATAAATAAGTAAATATTTATTTAATGTATTTTTTTAGCTACACGTCTTCCTGCGTATATTTAGTATTGTGTAATATCACTCTAACTAATCACAAATTGCCATCATCGTCTACCAAAGGAGGTAAAAAGCAATAATCGCATACAAATTAGTCTCCACATTTTTGCAATGCTGTCAAACATACTAATAACTCTTGGTACTAAAATAGACAAGTATATCTTGTTTTGCTAGTTTAACAAATAGTGAGAGAGAGAAAATCCTCCTACTGTCAGGAAAGGAGGGGCGCAGCGTAAATTCACCAGAGAAAGGGATAAAGGAGAATGAAAATTAGTTAATTGATTTGTATTTGTACACTACTCTTTCCTTTTTTTTTTTTCCCTAAGCCACTACCATTCCCTCTTCAAATCTAGAAGCACTCAACATTTACTCTATTCTGGTAGAATCGTAGGGCATCAATACTATAGTTGGTTCTCAGTAAAAAGTGTATAAACTAGAGCTTGACTTTGGAAGACCAAAAAAAACATGGACAAACTTATCGTACGCACCATAAGCGATTGGAACTGTAATTAGAGATTACTTGTCTTTCACTTGGTGGTGTGTGGTCCATTTATTTTCTTTTTTATTTGTGTCGAGCGTTTCAGATTCTAGTCAACAAGACTTGATTTTTCGCGACTCGTTATTATTTTTCATGCTAATTGATTCAGTTCTGAAACATCTCATGTCAATTATTTTAGTTGAAACAAAAAAAACATAACATACAATACTTAAAACTGTATTTTATTCTTTTTTGTGTTAAGGGGAAACCGTTTCATTGAAACCAACAACAACAACAACAACAACAACTTCGTCGTGATAATCCTCCATCAATTATCGTGTCTATTGTTTGTTTCTGAAAGCCTACTTTTTATTCTTCATTCTTCATTGTAAGATAATAATAATAGTACAAATCTGTATTAGTGCAATACAAAATGCAAAAACTTGAACAACACACGTCATATACATACATACATATAAGCAACAATAATAATAGCAGCAACCACTAACACTACCACTACGTCATTGGGATTTCTTTTCAGATCTACCGGCTCTCTCATTGGAAAATCTGTCTGTTTTCAGTAGCAAATTGATAGTTTTCTCTTCGACGTGTTAACCATGTCTTTTCATAGTCAAAGTACTTGTAATTACTTGGAATGCCGCCATTATCATCAATCTTCTCGCGTAATTCCTCATTACCATTGCTGTTGTCTCCGATAATATTACCATTTTCTTCTTCTCTTTGTATCACAGACATTGACCGGTTCTTGCCTCCATTCTTACTGTCTTTGGAAAACCATTGACTAAATTCAGTGTTAAACACCCACCCACGTCTCGACAATTCTTTGGCTGCATTGTATTTCGAAATGCTATCTATGCCATCGCCATAATAAAAGCAAAAGAACAAAGTATCATTATCAAACTTTTTCATGTAATGACTACTATTCAACTCATACATTGGTTCTTGTGGATAATCAATCAGTGACGGGTGGACGTTAACTGGGTTATACTGTCTTGGCTTTTCAGCATCATACGAATCGGGACAGTTTAACAAGGAGGTCTCTAATAGCCCAGTTATTGACTGTAAGGGCAATGGGTCATTTAGTCTGCTGTGAGCAACATTAACAATTCGAGAAATGGTATCACTAAATACCTTATTCTCATTAGAAACCATTGGCAGTTGTGATCTGCTAATCTGTAACTCATGGTTATTATTAACCTTGGCATGACCAACTAATGGTGATGATGACTCTGACCTCAAGGTAGAATTCATGGATGTATCGTGATTTAACCCAGGCGGTAAAACTTTAACTGGGGTGGACACTGCTGCTGGTGCATGAGTATGATTATCGGTAGAAGCAAGAGGTGATACTGAACGGTTGCCTTTGTTTGTGTTGTTGTTATCATTAGCAGTATGAGCAATAGAAGAATTGGAAGTGGATGATGTGCTAGCTGTCTGTGCTGCCTTTATAGCATTTGAATACGAAGTTCCACTTGTTATTGGTGGTGGTGCAGGTGCTGGAGCAAGTGTAGGTTTCAACTTCTTCACAGGCGTTGATGTTGAAGATGCCGATGACGCACTGTTATTGTTTTGGTCCCCAATTGCTGCCACTGTCACTACTGATGGCTTTATTTGAGTTGCAGGAGGAGTATTATTGCCAATATTATTTTGATTACTACTACTGGAGCTGGACACGGAAGAAGACGTCCTTGGTGGATTCTGCTGTTGCTTCTCTTTCTCTTTTTCTTCCCTTTTTCTTTCCTCCTCTCTCCTCCTTTCATCTTCGGTTTCAGCAGCCATCTGTGCCAATGACCCTTGAACTTCAACATCATCTTCTTCATCCACTTCTAACTGATCGTAAAATTCATCATATTCGACATAATCCTCATCTTGATTATTCTCAACATAATAATCCAAATCATCTTTAATATCATCGATTCTGGCTGGGTCCAATTTGTCGTTATCCAAATTCTCCAAAACTTCTTCCAACTTGGATATATGAGAATTGTTTCGTTCTATCTTGTATTTCACATCGTCAATAGACAGCTGTATTGAACTACCTCCTTTTCTTTTCAGTTGACCACTCAACGAATCTAACTCTTGTTCTAATTCCTCGTTTTGACCATTCAATTGTTCAATAACCTCATTTATATAGGTGCAAGCTTCTTGATATTTCGCATCATCACCAAATCGTGATCGCTTTTGTTGGCTTTGTAACTCCAACCCTTCATTAGAAAACTGTTTTATTTTCAGCAGTTTTTCCAATTCTTTAAATTGATCCATAGCATGTTCAATCTTAGTACGATTCTCCTGCAATACATTCTTGTCTAGTTTAATGCTACTATCTCCTAACCATTGTTTCAACTGGTCTCTCAGTCTTTGCAATTTCTTCAACTCTTTCTTCAAATCGTTCTCCAACTTTTCTCGTTGTGAAGCTGATTCTGTGGCATTAATCTTATCTTTGATCTCATCAAATGCTTGAAGCCCTTCAGAAATCTTTTTGTTTAGCTTGTCAAATTCTTGTTGTAGTTTTCTTGCACTCATTGTCAATGGCAGACACTTCTTTTCGATGTTGGTTGTAAACTAATATTTGGGTTTGTAATAAAATGATCAACTAGAAATAATAAGGCAAACAGAAGAAAAAAAAAAAGAAAAAGAAAAGCCTGTACGTAAAAAAATTATCTCCTGTTTACACACGACCTTTTTTTTTAGTTTCCCATATTAGAAATTTTGAGCTCGTCCACGACCCAAAAAATCTATAAAGAAATTCATTGAGTAATGTGGTAGAAATTGATATGTGTAAGGTTTGTATCATACAACTTTGTAGGCATCACAGTGGAATGGACACATTATATTGGTAGTGACTTATCAAGTTTGTAATTGTAAACACGGGATGATAATGAGTTGACTGGCTTAAAACAATCTCTCAATGACATAGAATCGTGAAGCTACCAATGAGAGGATTACCCGTCTTTAAGTAAAGTATTAACATATCTTTAGAATAAGCTCAAGGCTGTGATCTTCTCTACTGTTTGATTCTCATAACATATTCGTCTGTGATAAGATACTGCCTTAAGCACTTAGGAGAATCAGCTTTTCTTTATGAGAATGCTTTTAGTCTTAAACTCAAACACTCTGTTTTCCAACACCAAACTAATTGTCAAAATAAAAAAAAAAAGATGATCCATACATCTTTAGTATTGTAAGCTTAACTATTTTGATTTGCTTTTTGTAGTTATGTGCAAAACTCTGTACAATTCATAGTTGTTGATTTTTTTGCAGCTGAAGCCATTTGCTATTATCGTCGCAATTTTTTTCTGGACAGATACCACGACAAACTCATCTATCCATCGCACCATCTCACTGAAAAAAAAAAATCTTAAAAACTGAAAATATTCAAAAGCTCATCACTTTTTTCAGATTTCATTTCATTATTATCTTTCTTGAACTTTGAACACAAACTATGGTCAAATCTTATAATCGTTATGATCAAGAAAAATGTTTTGGTGTAATTACATCCCAAGCAAACATTGTTTGGTTACCACCATCAGAAACCCAATCATCAACATCAATGGGACGAGCCTTGACTTCGGGATTAGAAGAAATTTTAATTTGGGACATCAAGACTGGAGAAATTATGAATCGAATGAGTGATGGATTAACTCCTGGTAGCTCTAATGCATCTACTACGGTTCCACCTTCACCAGTGAGCTATTTGACATATCACCAAGAAACAAATATCATTGCTGCTGGGTATACCGATGGATCAATCAAAATTTGGGACATTAGTTCAAATTCGGTGATTATTAACTTTGAGGGACACAACTCATCAATCACCCAATTAAAATTTGATAAAAACGGTACGAGATTAGTATCTGGGTCTAGTGACTCTTCAATAATTATGTGGGATTTAATTGGAGAAGTGGGGATGTTCAAATTAAAGGGCCATAAGGGTCCAATTACTGGTCTTGAATTATTATCAGAACAGCAAAATACACAGCAAGATGGCGACAATGTTGACGACGTTGATGATATGGATGATTACTTGGTCAGTGTATCTAAAGATGGATTAATTAAATTATGGGAATTGAAATCTCAACAATGTATAGAAACTCATTTGGCTCATTCTAATGAATGTTGGGCAATGGGTATAAATCCAACAAAAGATATGTTGATAACAAGTGGCAATAAAGATCAAGTTAAAGTTTGGTCCTTGGATCTTTCTCTTGAGGATGGATTGAAAATCGGCGAACGTGGATCTTTCGAAAAGACAAGTAAATCAAGAAGCAATGAAATTGCCTTTAAATCTTTGAAATCTTCTTCATCTTCAGCTTCATTGATTCAGTTATTTTCTATTCAGAATGCTGATCGAACAATGGAGATATTCAGAATCAGGTCGGAAGATGAAATCAAACGTGGTATCACTAAAAGAACCAAACGTTTGAAAGACAAAGGATTGGATGAACAAGAAATATTAGAGTCTTTGCAAAGTTCAGAAATAAGTATGTTGATTACACCATTTACCACAATGAGGACCATGGCCAAGATAAAATCTGCTTGCTGGACCAATAACATTAAGAAATTGGATATATTGATGTCATTAACCAATAATAGTATTGAATACCATACCATACCAGTTCCAGAGACCCCTAAAAAGGCTCAATCAGCAGATTTATATTCTGTAAAACAGCATACAATTGATTTATTGGGTCACAGGTTCGATATTAGAGCCATGGATATTTCCCCACAAGACAACAAATTATTGGCTACTGCATCTAACGGAGAATTGAAAATTTGGAACACCAGATCATATAATGTGATTAGAACATTTGTTTTAGAAGGTGGTTATGCTTTATGTTGTAAGTTTCTACCAGGTGGGACATTAATTGTTGTTGGTTTCAAAAATGGGGATTTAGAATTGTATGATTTAGCTACGTCATCGTTAGTGGATAGAGTAGAAAAAGCTCATAGCGCAATAACTGTTGGTGGTGCTGCTCCTTCTAATGACGACTCGGCCGCCATTTGGTCGCTTGATATAACTCCAGACGGGAAAACTTTGGTTACAGGTGGTAATGACAAATGTGTTAAATTTTGGAATTTCAAAGTTGAGCAAGATATTATACCAGGAACCAACACCACGGTTTCTCATTTGAAATTTGTTCATACTCAAACATTGGAATTAAATGAGGATGTTCTTTGTGTCAGAATATCTCCAGATGCTAAATATTTAGCTATTTCATTATTAAATAATAACGTTCAAGTTGTGTTTTTAGACACTTTAAAATTATTCCTCACATTATATGGACATAGGTTACCGGTGTTGTCAATCGATATATCACATGATTCCAAACTTATAATTACTTCATCTGCTGATAAAAACATCAAGATTTGGGGGTTAGACTTTGGTGATTGTCATAAATCAATTTTTGCTCATCAGGATTCAATTATGAACGTTAGGTTTATTGGTGATACCCATAATTTCTTTTCCAGTGGGAAAGATGGCTTGATCAAGTATTGGGATGGGGACAAATTTGAATGTATTCAAAGATTACCTGCTCATCAAAGCGAAGTATGGTGTATGGCCATTAGTGACGACGGATTGTTTATGTGCTCAACTTCACATGATCATTCGATTAGATTATGGCTGGCTACTGATGATCAAGTATTCTTAGAGGAAGAAAAAGAGAAGGAGTTGGATGAGATTTACGAGAATAAATTATTAGATCAAATTGATGGAGTCGACGGCGAAGATCACACGAATATGAAGGATGACAATGACGAGGAAATTGATGAAGCCACCAAGGTAAGTAAACAAACCATGGAAACATTGAAAGCAGGTGAGAAATTAATGGAAGCTTTGGATATTGGTGTTGAAGATATCGAAGCAAATAAGGAGTATTTGTCATTGGTTAAACAGGGCAAGCAAGCAATTAAACCTACACCAAACTCGATACTATTGGCTTTCAATATGACTGCTAGTCAATATGTTCTTAATGTGTTGAGCAAAATAAGACCCGCACAACTAGATGATGCATTATTGGTATTACCGTTTTCATACTCGTTGAAATTGCTACAATTTATTGAAATTTGGACCAATAAAGAAAATATAACACAAAATGTGGTGAGCATTTCATTGATTTGTAAAGTGTTATTTTTTGTCATTAGTTCTAATTCGAAAGAATTGATCAGTCAAAAGGACCCACACTTAAAGAATCAATTGATAAAAGTGAAAGAGCAATTAAGACAAGAGTTACTGAAGACAAGTAATCAATTGGGAGTTAATACTCAAGGTTTGAAATTCGTTAAAAAACAATGGAAGTTACAGCATGCTAGTGAATTCATAGATGAAGAAGAGCAAAGACAATACGAAGAAAAAAGAGCAATCAAGAGAACTTATACTACTATATAGAGGCATAGAATTCATTTTTTATTGTAAATACACAGCATATTGAGTTAATCAGACTATTGATAGTATTGTGGTAATACTGTGTTGCACTTTGTATGTTTATAGTATGGATAAAAACACAGGAAAGCAGTTTACGTGTAGCCAACCTTGAAGTTTTTCGTCGTTTTGCTGCAAATTGCACAAATTGGAGAATAGAAAGGGATGAAAAGGCAATTTATAATATCCGACTACTTCCAGCCACCTTTATGGCAATGTCATATATAATTCAGTTTTACACTACACAACTGTTTAGGTATATCATAATCAAAATCTTGACTTCAATACATATTAGTCAATTCTGTATTTACAGATAGGAAATGTTTGTAGTATTAATTGGTGCTGTTAGTTAATGCAATGTCATGCAAAGTCAACTAATAAGTACTATATAGTTATTATTTATATTAATAAATTTGACAAGGGTGAAACAAACAGGGTATAATTATGAAAGGCAATTGAATTCAAGCAAAGGGATACTCAACAGATTCTAGTGTAAGGTAGTCTAAACTTTAAATTTCGGAATTTGAAATTTATCCATTGTACAAGATGTTTTAATATTTTGTGAGTTTCAGAACAATGTAATCACAGTCCAATTAAAGTGGCCCTAAGAGCCTTATTTTGGATATCTGATATATGAAACTTTGTAGAAGTTAGTGACCATACTTCTGAAAATGAAACTCCAATCACTTGACTGAATCAGAACTGGAAAAACCAGGGTAGTAGACTTTTCCTATCACTTCTAAAATAAACTTTTATTTTATTCACATATATGTACCTATTGTAATGTTATTATTTCAGTTAATGTTTTGTGTAAGACTGTATTATCAGAACACCCCCTACGCTACGGACATTTGATGTATAAAGTGTTTCGTCAAGAGAATCGGTATGATAATGTTTCTGTTGTAACTACTTTTTTCTTTGCTTGGAATTAATTGAAATATATTGTTCCAAGTGACACCAAACATAATTTATCAACTCAAACGATCTAGCATTCTTTAATATATTCAATGAGGGCCAGATGTACATAAACTCACACAGTCTGGACTTCAAGTAGCAAAAGAAAAGCTAAAATTCCAAAGTAAAAGAGGTGCCAAGATTTATCATGTTGTGCACTACATTTTGTGTCGTTTTATATGTACTAACAGATAGTGAAATATGCAATATAAAACATATTACATGTAGATTGTATATGTACTATATGTATAGCTCCAGTCATTTACGTCCCCTCATCTCACATGCTTACCCCCACCTCCCTTAATGTGCATATTGCCAATTATCAACTGAATAATTTGCAAAGCTAGACAAGGAAAGAATATTGAAGTAAACAAAGTGATTAACCAGGTTCCCAGGGTAGAAAAGAGCAGAATGACCAAATCTAGGGGTGTTTTCAAGCTTTACACATCTAACCATATCTGAACTGAACTGAAACTATCCCATCTTATTGCCTAAAAGAATTGCACTAACACTTTACAAATGTTTTTGTTCAAGTTGTTTGATTTAGTTGACTCGTTTGGATTCTTATGTATTTCTTTTTTTCATTACATTATGACTTTCTTTTGGTGTTTCTGTTTCTGTTTCTGTTTTTGCATTTTTTATTTCTAATTTATTGACTTTATTGTAGTATAGCCATTTTTTGTAGCCGGTTTTTCCACTGTAGTTTAGCCGAAATCAACATACTATAAGGATTAAATTAGAAGCTTAAAGAAAGAAATTTTCAATTTCTACTCTTGAATGAACTATCTCTGTAAGTTATAATCGACTACTACCATTTACTTACATCTACTCTTTTACTTTTAAGCTTAGTTTCTGTTGTAGTTAAATGTAGTTTCTTATTTTTTGGGGATAATTGGAAAATGAATTATTATTATAATAATAATAGTAATAATAATAGATTCAATTCA
>OKKB01000214.1_pt1 | contig 28047 bp, 11 predicted proteins | sample 1613931 | NCBI WGS metagenome assembly OKKB01 (sample SAMN04436893, study PRJEB24849) | human gut metagenome | biome: human gut; feature: NICU; material: stool | host: Homo sapiens | place: USA: Saint Louis, MO | collected 2012-02-08
AATGAGGTTTCAGTAATACAAATTTATAAATAAAATTTTGTAAATCATCAAATGTAAGAAACCTTGGAGCTGGATGAGGTAAATCTAAATATCGTTTATATAATTCTTCATGATTAATAGAAAGATATTTCTTAGAATTATTAACAAAATCAAAATATTCACTTTTATTGTTGGTGCTATGTAATGATTTTAATGGATATAATTGTTTAATGAAATTTCGATACGGTATTGATTGATTATCAATTATCATTTCATTGGTACTTTTCTCCATTAATTCTTGACGAATTTTGATATTTGGATCTAATGATTGTGAACGTTTGATTTTCAAATTATCCCATATTCGTTGTTGAATAACATAAGGATCTGAAATTAATGAAGAATCGATTTTGAATTTTTCTACTAACAACGGTTGATATTTATCAATTAATAAGTCGATACATTTTAATAATGGACCTGAATTATGGGCTTGTTCATCTTTAACTCTTGCTGTAAATGCTTCAATGGAAGTTAATAATATCTGAGGCGAGGAGCTGGTTGTAGATGTTGTTGTTTTGAATCGTCGTAGAATATTCATATCATGATTGTTTTAATTATCTGAAGTGGGTTAATATTCAAAGAGTTTTGTTAAGAGATTTGGTTCTATATTTTTCTTCATCTCTACCGGAGAACACACACTCACAACTGGCGAGAAAAAAAAATATCTTTACCAATGGGTAATCGAAGGAAGAAAAAAAAATTTTTCCACCCCAACAATAACCACATAATCAACAGTCCACAACCACCCCCTTACCCCACTCACCCAGGATGAAGATTCAAACTGATGCAGCTAATGTTTTACAACGTGCATCAGCACAATTAAAATCTGGATTATTAAAAGAAAAACCACTATGGTATGATATAATTGCCAAATATCCACCAACTTCAACTAATGATTTAATTAAAAAATCTCATGTTTATGAAGGTAAATCTGATCCAAGAAATAATTCAATTATTTATAAATATCCAAATTCAAATAATAAAAACAATAATGTTTTATTCAAGACTCGTCCACTGAATAAAGAATTAAAGTCAAAAAATCATAATATTCATAAATTACCAAAATTAAAATTTATTGAAGATTCATTAAGAAAAATTTTTTATCAACAACATCCATGGGAATTATCTCGTCCCAAGAATTTAATTGATAATGGTAATGGTAATAATAATGAAAAATGTGATTGGAGTCATATGTTACAATTATATAAACCATTAGATGGTGAATCGGTAGTACAACGTACATTATGGTTACTTAAGAATAACACTACTAAAGGTTTAACTATGGTGGAAGCATATGATAAAGCTAGATTTGAATTTTATAAATTAAGAATGAGTGAAGAAATGGAAAGTCATGTAGCTAAAGAAGAAAGTACAATGTATGGAAGTGTATTCACTAGTACTACTGTGAATTGGAATTTATCTAAAGAACAAGAATATATTAATGATTGGACAATTATTGCTAAGGAAAGAACTCAAGTTATTGAAGCTAATATGAATAAATCTTCAGCTCCAATTGGTTCTGTTGTTGAAGAAGAAAAATCTCAATCTTCGTTATTTGAAGATTTATTACTGAATGATAATTTACAATCTGAACCGGAAGTTGAACAATCAGGACAACAACAACAAGAGCAGCAACCAAAACAAGAAACAAACTAACAATAATAGACTAGGAAAGTAAGAGTTATAAATTTTTTTTCTGTAAATAGAATGATAATGTATAAAAACCTAAATTATATTAATCAAGTTAAAATATTCAAGAATATATATATATATGTATGTATGTATATATTAATTATAACAACTGTTTCACTCCCGCTTTGCCCATTAAAACCATTAATGATGGCCATGATCATCATGATGATCATCTTTCTTTAATACTAATTGTTCATATCCACAATATAAAGCAAATGCAACTGTTGCTATACCTAATCCAGGGAATGCATTTTTAAAACGATTAAATCTAGTGAATTGTCCTTGATATCTCCAAGCATCTCTTTTAGCCCATGGATTGCCATTACTACTGGTACCTTGACTTAATCTTATTATTGAATGTTGCATAATGATGATAATATTGTGGTTGTTCTAACAGGTTGGATGTATGGTAGTGGTATTTTTTTTCTCTTTTGTTGGTAAAGATTTTTTAAAATTTTTTGATTGGGCGAGAAAAATGAAGAAGTAGTGAGAAAGCGAAGAAAAACTAATCTTGAAATTGTTGCAAACTTATCAAAATCATCATTTCAACTAACTACTCATTCATTATCTTTAAGGATTTCAAGTATTCTAGTATTGGGGTTTAAAATATATAAATCCTCAGTCATTGAAGAGGTTAGTATTCTCATAGTGACACTTTAGTTACGTGAAATATGATATGATATATATATTTTTCAAATTAAAAAAAAAAGAAAGTTAATACTAACAAATTAAAAAAAAAATCAAACCCAAAATCATGATGATATAGATATATTTGTAAAAACCAAAAAAAAACGAGGGAGATGTGCTTTAAGATATGTTGGAACTCAAAACACATACACATAACAATACTCCCTAGAAATGAAAAAAGTACAAGAAATAGAAAAAATAAAAAATAACGAATTATCATCATCATCAAACCAACCAAAACCTCAACTAACCAATCAGCAAGGTAACCAACAAACTCAAAATCAGCATGGTAAACACCATACTATTCTTTCTTTTTATACCGATTTTTTCTTTTCTTTTCTTCCATGATTACTAGGATTCCCATAAACAATCATAGCATTACCATTAGCATCAGTTTTAATATGAGTTTTCAAATGTTGAGCTAAATTATCGGATCGACTAAATTTCTTTTCACAATATTTACAAGCAAATGGTCGATCATTTGAATGAACAGATCTTTGATGTCTTTTTAAATGTTCTGAACGTTTAAATTGTTTATCACATTCATTACATGGGAATGATGCTTGAGAATTACCATTACCATTACCATTAGGAGATATATTATGGGCGGTGGTCAGTTTCTTGCGTTCATTTTTTGTGGCTGTGGTAGTATTGTTGGTGGATGCAGATTTTGAATGAGATTTCTTTTTCATTAATTCTTCTTTAGTGATATTTTTAGTAGCAACAGTACTAGTTGCCATTATTGTGTCATTATTGGTATTACTATTAGTTGGTGAGATTGAAGGAGAATCGGATAACGGACCAATGGTTTCACCCATATTAATTGCTGATGAACTTTTTCTTCTCTTTCTGCTATGTTTAGCATCTCCATCTTCGTCAACACTAGTAGTGATTGGTTTGGTTGTTATACCAGTGGGATTGCTGGTAATATCAATACTTGAATCATTAATACTATCATTTTCTTCATTAATGTTTTCAAAATGAGCTGTTGTTAAAGTGATTGGTGATCCATGTAATGAATTTGTAGTTAATCCATTAGTAGTAGTAGCAGTGGCAGTAGTAAGAATAACCCCACCACCATTAACATTACCACCATTACTACCAATAATATTACCATTACTTAACAATTGAACAGAATTTCTTCTGCTAGTACCACGACTTGAATGCATTACCCCACTAGAATAAGAATGATTTCTCGTTTTAATGTGAGTATGATTTTTAAGTATTCCATTTGGATTAACAAATAATTTATTATTTTCCTCATCAATTTGTTGATTTGGATCTAAACCATTTTGATTATTGAACCAAGATGATATAGAATTCGTAAAGTCATCATTTATTTTGAAATCAAAATGTGGAGTAGAACTGCTTCGTTTATGATTTACGGGCACTTGCTGTTGTTGTTGTTGCATTGCCAATTGTTGTATAGATTGTTGATCTGGTGGTATTGCCGATGTTGGTAAAGATTGAATGTTTTGTTCTTGTTGTGGTGGTAGTTGCTGTTGTTGTGGTTGTGGTTGTTGTTGTTGAGCACGGTTATTAACAAATAGCGTAGATAAACTTGGGGAACTCATTGAAGTACCTAATTTATTATTGAAAAGTTGACGAGGATTTATTGTACCTTCTTCAAGTACTGGACCAACAGTAATATCTTCAGTGGCAGCAGTTGCAGCAGCTACAGCAGCAGCAATAGTATTTGCATCAACACTAATATTATTTACTAAAGCAGGATTTGACGATGATACCGGTTGGAAACCTTGACTTAGTTGATTTTGCTGCTGTTGTTGTTGTTGTGATGGTGGTTGTGATGTTGGTGAATAACTATCAAAATTTGGCTGTTGTAAATTGTTAAATTGATTTTGTGGAATTAATTGATTATTAACCGGTTTTGTGGTACCTGGAGTTCTCAAAGATAATAATGTCAATTGATCAATTGGAATTGTAGTTGAATTTTGCCTGCCATGATGGATAAATTGTTGTGGCGTAGTGGGTACTTTTGATGTCGCTTGATTATTGTTGTTGTTGCCAATATTGTTGTTGATGTTATTTGTGGAACCGGCAGAAAACGACAGTGATGAAGATGACGAGGACGACGATGATGATGTTGATGACGAAGCATGTGGATTTGAAAAATACGTGTTTAATGAATTAGAAGATATATTACTAGCTAATTCATTATCAAATGAATGTGCAGAAGTAGCACTATTTATTTGATTAATTCTCTGGTCTTGTTGTTGTTGTGGTGGTGGTGGTTGTAGTTGCGACTGTTGATTATATAAAAATTGTTGTTGTTCTTGCTGTTGTTGCGACAAGAAGGCATTGTTGTTGGTAGAATCTGACCCTAACTGATTATTGAATTGATAATTATTGAAAAATATTTCATCACTTAAATGACTTGTCTCTGGGAATGAAAGTAAATTAATTGTCTCATTAACATTAGGTGGATTATTGTTACCCGTTAAAGGTGTTGTGGCGGTGTTTCCATTACCATTGCCAGCAGTATTCCCATTAGTCATGGGGATATTACTTAACATCTGTGAATTGAAATAAGGTGTTGTTTCAAATAAAGGTTGGAATTCTTGAGACATATTTGCTCAAGTTGGTGGTGGGTGGGTATTATTCGATAAAGAAGCAAAAAAAAGAGGACAAACTTGTGATATAAAGTTAGGAATAATCGGGAAATGAAATATAAAATAATATAATAGGGTTAAAAATAATTTGACCCCCTCCACTGATATATATATCTTTAACAACTTAAAGACAAGAAAAACCGGAAATAATAATAATGATCAATGATTAGTAAACCCAAAATTTCTTGAACTGATTGAACAGATTGAGTAGATAGATATATAGAAGGATGCGTGTGTTTCGGAATGCGTGGGGTGGTGGTGGTGCGATAAAACAAAAAACTTAAATCAAGATACTATTATGAAAGGTGAAAATCCAATGAATAATAGTAGATTGGGATAGAATAGAATACGATAAGATTGATAAATGAAATAATCAAGGAAACCAAAAAAAAAGAAAGAAGTGGAAATAGTTTTTTGAAAAGAAAGATATAGAAAATAATTAAAAAAAAAAAAGATTCTGAAATATTCAGTTGGAATAAAAAATAATCAAATTCACTAACTACTTTAACTACTATATATAAGAAGAGAAAGATAAGTTTAATTTGTATGTAAGAAAGTGGGTGGTGGTGGTATATACGGATTTAAAAACAATCAATTACTAACTTAACAGAACAATGAACGAAAGGTTAAAAACTATTTTAGTTGAAGTATTAAAGCACACACAAACAAACAATACTGGGCTTTAATTAACGTAAAAAACATTTATCTAAACACTACAACTACAACTACGTACTTATTCTTTTCTTTCAATTCAAATTCTCGACAATCAATTGCGGTTCTCCTAATTGTTGATGTTGTTGATTATAGTATAATATATACATGTAAACGTGCATGTGGAAAGAAGACAGAACTAACTGATAATAAATAATAAAAATAATAAAAATGGCTCAATAATTATTTGAGTCAAGAAAGTCGTGCAAGATTGTTACAGTTGCACAAAACCAATTTACTAAACCAACCACAATAACAAAACCACAACCACAACGATTATTTTGATAGTTGACCGAAGTAAAGAATTGGCTGGTCAATTAATAATATAGAATTTGGTCTATATTGGTTGGCTTGATAATGATGAACGACGAGAGAGGGGAATCAAAGTATAACTAAAATAAACAATTTGAAAAGAACTTTAATAGTAATAATAATATATAATTGAAATTTAATTATTATTCTTTTTTTCTTTTTTGTATTTTTCAATATAATTTCCATTAATAGAAAGAAATCCGAAGTTTAGAAAATCTAGAGAAAAATCTCGGGTATTGTATAAAATTCAACGAGTAAGAAAGAGAGAGAGAGAGGCTAAAAAGATTTCCACTGGAAAAGTTTCTTTCATTCTTTCTTAGACTAACAACTTATATTTAACTCATTATACATCTTTGGTTATATTTTCTCTATCATATGCGTCTAGTCTTACGTACTTCATTTTTTTCCCTCTTTTCTTTTTCAATTTTCAATTCTAACCAGTATAAGTAGTTGGTGGTGGTGGTGGTGTGTGGTGTGTGGTGTGTAGGGTTTACCAAAACCTTAACCGGCACGGTACCACAACATTATGTCTTCTTTGGTGTACGACAACTACATGCACAATCTTAAAAATTTATGGTGTGGTTTTTCTTGTTTCAAATGTGCGTCACAGTAAAGCAAGCAAGCAAGCGTCCTACATAAGTATAAGCATAATCGAATATAACAATAACTTTTTGACAAATACAAATAATAATAATAAGAATAATAATCTTGCCATTGTGTTATTATTATAAATGTGTATCTGTCTCTCTCTCACAATCAATCAATCAATTCAAGAAAAAATAAGGCGTGTATAATTGTTCAAGTATTAAACGTAATAAGCGTAAATGTAAGTATTGCTACAAAAAAGTGTAAAATGTGTAAATGTGTCGGTAAATGTATATGAGGGGGCGTGTACTTGCTTCAAATTAATTATGTACATTTGCGCTTAAACCTTAATATTGCAGATCAACTATTAGTGCTGTTGTATCTTTATTAGTAATCAAACTGTTGATTCAAGATAATAAATTGAAATTGAAAAATTCATTGATTTGAATATAGTCTTAGTTGTAGAGTAAGTTAGAATATAGTGTAATGTGTGTAAAACAAATGGTGAATTACTGATGATGTCCAGTTTTATTTTATTTTGTTTTGTTTTGTTTTGCCAATCGGTTTCTGCGGCAAAGAAATCTGTAGGTGTTGTATGCGTATATGTGGGTGTATGGATCTATTTGTTTGAAGTGCGTATTTTGTTTCAATGGACACTTCCATACAATTCTCCGTCACATTGTCAAACCCCTCTTCCTTCTGAAATCTAAAGATTTAAACCCATAACTACTACCAAGATAGTTAGGACAGCATAATCAAGCAGCATCATTTAGTAGAGAATTATATCACATTTATCACTACAGCATGCTGTTCAGACCGTTGAGAAGGACTCGATACAATACTAAGTTATAATAATTAGAGAATAATGAAAATAATAATTGAATTGAGTGATTTATTCAGTATTATTTGAACACAAATACACACAAGCATATACATACGCACAAGAATCGGATATTTGACGTTATCGAGCTCTTTTTTTTTCACGAGTGTTTATTTCATCTTCATTAACGTTAAACGATTGAGAACTACCACTGTTTAGATATTCGTTTTACCGAATAATACAATTGCAAGGCTCATTGGGGGAACGAATTCTGGAAGGGAAGGGAAGGAAGGAATGTGGTCATTAAAATTGATATTCTATGCAAGATTTATTCACACCCTATAAAGAAAAGAGAAGAAATAGCTTTGTTTCAACACAAAATTCAACTCTATTGAGAATGAAATATTGTGTGAAGAATAGGACACAATCAAATCAAATCAAAAAAGATACACAGAAAAGGATTTCTTGTCGTTTATTTTTAGCATTTGTGGCTTATATGGAAAAAATACTCATGTATGAAAGGAAGAAAACACATAAAATTGAAGAGGATTTCGTGTTATTTTCGAAAATATTTGCAATTCTAGATTTGACGTCGTATTATACTTATCGTTATCATTTGTTCAGAGATTTAGGTTTATGGCTATTATTAATGTTGGTCTCGAATCTGACTAATTTATAGCTCGTTTTTTCGATCCGACTGATATTGTATTCTTCCGATTCATTTCCAAGTAGTATTCATGACTGATTTTTTAGCATATATCTGCATGAACTGATATCCTGGATGTGATAAATACATTGTAAAGATTCACAATTAAGGTTTTCCTTCATTGTTTATTCTGCTAGTTCTGTTTTTTGGTAATCAATCACTTATCTACTTGTGGCAATTGTTTGAAGTTTATTTTTATAATTTATGTCAATCTTATATTTGGCATGAAAAGATATCAGAAGTCTATTGTTCTTTTGATATTTTCGTAAGACTCTCTTCGTATTTAATGTATTTGTAGGTTTTGATTTTGAGAAAGACAAAATTTAAAGTGTTTGTAGTAGTGGTGGTGATAGAAATATCAATGAAACTTTTGGTCCAAGCTTACTATCGCTTTACTATTAATATTAGTACGACCCTCTATATTCGTAATTGGGTTCCTTTTTTTTTATTTATTGGTGTTTTCAAATTTAGAGGTTATTTGCAGTTGAAATAGGATACTTAATTTTTTTTTGCAACTTGTTTGAACAACTCAATGATTTTACAAAGAAAACACAACCAGTGTTAATGTCTTAGCTTATACAAAAACTAGGTTTATAACTCCTCTACAATTCATTAAACAAATTGATAATTTTAATTGGAAGACCAATTTCAGTTGACTCTTCTTTTTGTCAAGTTTTTGTCTCGTTTTTCAAGTAAAAACTCTTACAACAACAACTCAATTAAAACAAAACATTAAAGATAATTTCCAACACCTTAAAAGTTTTTTCAAACACAAATAATAACCAATAAATAATAAATGATATTTTCTATACCCTGAGCAGAATAACCTTTTTTTTGGACCCCCTTTTGTTGAATTTACTACATTAAAGTTATGTCATTTATTTCACAAATTGGAGTCAATGCGTAATTCTGGATATCATTATTATTATAACTTCTAATAATGAAACAAGATAGTAAAAAAAAGATATTATAGATCCTCATTGTTGTCATTCAAATACAAATTGTAATGAGATATCAACAGTTACTATCATCAGCAACTAGTTATTATATGACCTCAAACATAATCTTTACAAAAAGGATTAGGTAGTCGTGTATAGTGAACCAAAAAAGAAAAACTACGCAGAACAACAATGTACAGGAACACAAAATGAGAGAAGCAGGAGACGGAGAAAGATAAAAGAGAGGGGAAAGGAACAGGGTAGTAGTTGTAGTAGTAGTAGTAGGCTTGGAGATCACTATATAGAAGTTATTAGTGGATGGTGATAGAACAGAGTATCAATTCAGTAATTACCTACAATCAACAGATACGGCAATCAGTTAACAGAAATAACATATGCAATAGTCATCCTCGCAAGAGGACTTAACAATATAAACTTTTGTTTCTTTCTTTCCCCTCCTCTGGACATCTCGCACAACTGATTAGTGGCAAAAACTTTCCATACCCTTCAACTGATTGAATTGTTTTGCACCACCACAACAACTACAATTCTATCAATTTAGGACTTTTCCTTTGTTCTTCACATGTAGATGGTATTTGACGAACTGAATTGAGATGAAAGTTTAAAATCGTTTAAAATCAGAACAAGAAAGGAGGATATTTACTCAACATCATTCTTTTTCTTCGTATTCATTAACAGTATTTTGTAAGGAAAGGGAGAGTGTGTGAATGGATGTGAAAAAATTTTAACATTAAATTGAAACATCACCCAACAACAACACAACCCAACACATGGGTATTATCAGTTGTTGTTTAGAAAAATACAACAACAAGTAAATGGATAACACGAAAGGCGTGTCTCAGCTATCAGCTAATAATAATTACCACATATTTGACGGGAATATAACAAACTACAATTCAATTAACTACAATCTTTGATTATATGTAGAAAAAGAGATTTATAAACGTGTAAGATGATTGTTAGAATGACAAGAAAAAGGAAATCATTCATTTCATTATCAACAACGAATGAAGGAAAAAGGAAAAAAGGAAACACTAAAAAGACAGAATGGACTCAGTGACAGAGAGGGAAAGAAAGAAAAAAATTTGAAACTCCTTTTTTTTTCTGTCTCTCTTGCAAAGATAAACCCAAAAAAATAATAATATACTTATTATCACAACTTAACCTTCTTCCTTTTCATAGTTATATCAGATCACATATATATATATATCCCACTCCCCTCCTCATCTACTTTATATCAAATTCATCACTATTATTTTATTTATTTTACACTTTCTTCTAGGGCAAACAGAATTATTTCATTTATCATATTTAATCTTTTTTTGTAAATTTGTAAATGCCACCAACAAGTACAGATTCAACAAATAATTCTACACCATCACCTAATACTAGTGCTAATTCACTGGATCAATTTCCTCATCATAGTCAAGAATCAATTCGGAATTTAATTGCCGCTAATTTCAAACAACCAAAGCCACAACCACAACAACAACCACACCCACAACAACGTAGCCTGGAACCATCTCATCCTACGTCAAACTTGCACCAGGTTTCATCTAATTCAGCTCATTCAAGTGATATCTCACCAACTGATTCTGGAATCAGTTTACGACCAAATCGTGTCAAATCTTATTCTATTAGTAATGGAGTATTAAGTCATTCAAGAACAGCCAATAAACGTGTCTCATTTTCCAATCTTCATTCAACAAATTCTTCACAATTATCTTTAACAAGTTCAGAAAGTTCTGAAAATGAAATTTATAGTGACGAGGATGAAGAAGAAGAAGAAGATTATGAGGCCGGAAAAGATCATGATAATTCCGAAGATATAAAGCATCCAAACCATAATGAAACTTCGGAATTGCTTCTACGAGAACCAAATTTCAAACAAGGTAAAAAAGATGATACCATTACCACAACTACTCAAGAAGAACTGTCATCACATAACTCTTCTGGTTCGATTAATCGTTCTACTATTGGTAAAAAAATTGCTAAATTTACTGCAGGAAGTATGACACCTTCACCTAATGAATTATCACCAACATCATCAAGTGCATCATTAAAATCTAAAAAAAATAAATCCAGCTATCCATATCCTTATCCTTCTCGTCATAATTTTTTGAATCATTATGGAGGAGAAAAATTGGCATTATCAAAATCATTAGATTCTCAATTATTAGAACCTTATGATTCTAATAGTTCTGTCAATTCATTTTTACCCGAATTCAATAAACGTCCATTAACTGATACACCAATTGTTTCAACAATAGGATCTCCCATAACTAGAGAACAATCATATGATGATTATGATGAAGAAGAAGACGAAGACCGAGGTAACATTAATTCCATTCAAGAAGAAGAAGGTGGCGACTCAAGTGGTACTACTACTAATAAACATAAACCCACATCATTACATAAGACGAAAAATATTTCACATTTAAATTTATCAGAATTATCACATAAAGACACTACTACTAATAAAGAAGGTTCACCTGATGCTGAATCACTTAAGAATTCAAGAGAACACGCGGCTCTGATTGCTGCTAAACAATTAGTTGGTAATAAAGCATCAGAAAAAGAGGATGACTTGCCGACAGGGACAATTGCAGCACAATTATTACGTAAATCAGCTGGTATATCTGATAATTCTGGTCAATTACTGTATTCAGTTCCATCAAGATCACCTCCACATGTACTTATTGATGAATCAACTGGTGTCAGTACTCCTGTGGGTTCAGTAGTTACGGTTTCTTCTGGTGAAGATGGTAAAGAAAAGGGGAAAGGACTAGTAATGGCTAAAAATGTTAAAGATAATTTATTAAAAGATTTACCACCATATATGAAGGAACAATTTGAAAAAACCCCATCCCTCGAAAAATTGAAAAATTTATTAATGCATAAACCTCCACCATCAGCTAGAAAAGCTTATACTTTAAATATCCCGGGTCAAACATCTTCTAAAACTTCACCTGACGGGAAGATTGCTTCAGTTGATGTTGGATCTAAATTGGTGATTGTTATGGTGGGATTACCTGCTAGAGGGAAATCATATATTACTAATAAATTGACACGATATCTTAATTGGTTACAACATGATTGTCGAGTTTTCAATGTTGGTAATACTAGAAGAAAAGATAAATTAAATGCTGGTCCAGAGAATCAACCATTACCTGATAAAGCCACTACACCAACAGAATCAAGATCACCTCGACAACATGATGCTGATTTTTTCAACCCAGAAAATAAAGATAGTACGGCATTGAGAGAAAAATGGGCTATGGATACTTTAGATCAATTATTAGATTATGTTATTAGTGGAAGTGGATCAGTGGGGATTTTCGATGCCACCAATTCGACTAAATTAAGACGGAAACGAGTCTTGAAAAGAATTCAGCAACGATCAAATGGGGAATTACCAGTATTATATTTAGAAAGTGTTTGTAATGATCCTAGTATTATTGAATCAAATATTCGATTGAAATTAAGTGGGCCCGATTATAAAGATATGGATCCTAAATTGGCATTTAATGATTTTGTGGGACGATTACATAATTATGAAAAAGCTTATGAAACCATTGATGAAGAAGAAGAAAAAATTCCTGGATTCCAATATGTCAAAATGATTGATGTGGGGAAAAAAGTTGTTAGTTTTAATATTAAAGGATTTCTTGCATCACAAACAATTTATTTCTTATTAAATTTTAATTTATGTGAACGACAAATTTGGATTACTCGACATGGAGAAAGTCAAGATAATTTGAATGGTAGAATTGGTGGTGATGCCAATTTAACTAAACGAGGTCTTAAATTTGCTCAAGCTTTAACACAATTTATGAATTTCCAACGACAAGAATTCCGGAAACAACAATTGGAAAGATTTTCAAGTCGATTAGAATTAAAATATAATTCCCTTTTCAATGAAGATGATGTTGCTCTATTGGATTCTATTCCTAGTGAACCGAATTTTTGCGTTTGGACATCGATGCTTACCCGTGCGGTTGAAACCGGACAATACTTTAATGATCAATTATATTCAATTAAACAATTAAGAATGTTGAATGAATTAGGTGGAGGGAAATTTGAAGGTATGACATATGAAGAAATTCAATCGAAATATCCTAAAGAATTTGCCAGTAGATTGAAAAATAAATTAAGTTATCGATATCCTGGAGTTGGAGGTGAATCTTATTTAGATGTTTTAACTCGATTAAGACCATTAATTGCTGAAGTTGAAAGAACCACTGATCATTTATTAATTATATCACATCGAGTAGTATCAAGAATTTTATTAGCATATTTTTTAAATCTTGATAAATCGGCCATTGGAGAATTGGATGTTCCATTACATACATTATATTGTTTAGAACTGCATCCTTATGGTACTGATTATACCATGTATGAATATGATGAAAATTTAGATTGGTTTGTTAAAGCTGAACCAGAACATCAAAAGAATGTTAAAGAAGTTGGAGTTGTTTTTAAAGAACGGAAATATTCTGTGGTCCCAACAGCTCCACCAACTTCAAAGTCTCGTGCTGTCAGTTTTGCCGTTACAAACAACTACAACAACAACAACAACACTGATCATACCAACAATAAAGCTACTGATGATGTAAGAGATGAAATTAGAAGAAGATTATCAATGGGGACATCCAATAAACCAACATTACTGGTACGTGATGGTGATGATAAATCAATTACAGCTAAACACTTACGAGATTTAAAAAATTTAAGAAAACCAATGGGACAACGGAAGACTGCTGCTGATCAATTATGTTAAATGAAGGAGGAATGTATTTGTTTTTTAAAAAGAAAGAAGAATTATTATAGAAAAAAAAACAGAAATTATAATGTATGTAGAAATTATATAGTTGTATGTGTGTTTTACAACCCAATTAATTGTTAATTATATTACAATACCTATAACATGAAATCTCAATCTAAATAGAGAGTATAGTAGTGGAATGGTTGTATTTGGATAATGTTATAGATCAGGTGATTCAACTGTTAATGTTGAATTTGATTGAAATTTTTGCTAGAACCTTCTTCTTCTTTTGATTAGGGTTAGGGTTAATATGTGGAATATACTAGAAAACAATTAGGGCTTATGGAGTTCTATCCGGGTAAACAAATAATGAGTGAGTTTTTGTTTGTTGAGTGAAAAAAAAATTTTGGGTATAAATTTGATGCGATGAAGAGAAGAGAGAAGAAAAAATTTTTTTACTCAGCTTGATTTACTTCTTCTTTTCTTTTCTTCCTTAGTCATTCATTCAATCAATCAATCAATCAATCAACGACAACTCCAAAAGGTATATCAACTTGACTTTATTTTATTTAGTTGGGATTAACTTTATTCTGTGGATAGCTTTTTAATGAGATCCATTTTTAGAATATTAATCAATCAACTATATACTATATAAGTTTTTTTTTTTCACAAAATAACATTAATTTCATAACTTCCTTTACATGTTTTCCAGAGTTTGAATAGACATATCTAATTTTCCTCCTTGTTTGCTTGCCTTTTTTTTTTTTTTTTTAAGATGATGAAATTTAGTGAAACTTCTTTCCATGTCTGATTTTCGACTATGATTTTCTTTTATAGACAGACAATAATTCACAAGACAGTGTTCATTTCAATGTATGAAAAGAAAGTAAAATTTTTTTTCTTGTTGAATGAACTTATACTTGCCAGTATTAATTTACGTTTCTGATTTCAAAAAAAAAAATAACCAAAAAGTTATTAGGGGGTTAAGAAGATATGTGTGTGGGTGTTTAATGAGGGAAAGTAATGATTTAATTCATTAACTTTTGTTCTGGAATTAATGTTTATTTTGAAGAAATGGATTGCAATTTGTGATGTATATATAGACTTATATATATCCTGATTGGGATCTTTTTATGCTGCTGTTGCTGTTTTTTTTTCAAAGTTTGATTTGATTTCTATTGGAATTAATATCAACTTTACTTCATTTATACTTACTCACAATAAAAAAACATCCAGCTTTGATGATGGAAATGTCTATCCCCTTTGTTTTAGTTCTTAAAATTTACAAATATTGATATTAGTTTAAGGTGATGAAAATTTTTCCCAAACATTCGCAGTTTCCTCGGTAGCATACAACGACGAACCTAATCACAGTATGCCGGTGACCGCTCCATACGACCTTCCTTTGGATGTCTGATTAAACTAATTTTTCATAAATGTAAATTTTTAATAAGATTCTTTAACATTTTAAAGTAAAGGGGTATGATATTTCCTGAGAAGAAGAGTTGAATACATACATAGATAGTTTTTGAATAAAAGAAGTGTTTTTCTTTTTTTCAATGTTTTTTGAAAATTGTAGAAAGTAATTTAAATATGAAAATAAAAACATACATTCATAGAACTTAAAAGACTAACTAAGTACTATAAAAGACACCATAAAGAAACTTCTTCATTTTTCTAAATCTTCCCTTTAACGTTAGGACTAGTTAATGGCCATTGATAAGTACCTGGATCACTAAATATATAACCATGTTCATTCAAATATTTTCTTAAATCTTTTGGACCTTTTGAACCATAAGGATAATATTGTAATTCAAATTTTTTAGCTGGATCTTCAACGGCATTCAATAATGGAGTAAATAATTTCCAAGAAACATCCAATTCATCATCTCTAACAAAATTAGAATGATTACCTAAATAGCAATCTCTAATTAATGCTTCATAAGCTTCAGGAATCCAAAAATCTTTAGAATAACGAGTAGCATAAGTTAAATCTAAATCAGTTAATGAAGTTTCAGTAGAAATTCCAGGGATTTTGGAATTAATTTTTAAATAAATGGCTTCATTTGGTTGTACTCTAATAACTAATTCATTTCTTTGAATTTCTTTAAACATCCCCTTGGCGACTGGTTTAAATTGAATTCTAATTTCAACTTTACTTTCATCTAAAGCTTTACCAGCACGTAAAACAATTGGAACTCCATCCCATCTTTCATTATGAATGTTTACACGGAAAGCAGCATAAGTAACAGCTTTTGAATCCGGATTGACGGTTTTATCATCTAAATAACCTGGTTTTTTACCATCTTCAGATTTAGTATATTGACCCAATATAACGTCATTAATATCAATAGCATCAAATGCTTTTAAAACTTTAACTTTTTCATCTCTAACGGCTTCAGGATCAAATGAAACTGGTCTTTCCATGGTTAATAAAGTTAAAACTTGTAATAAATGATTTTGCATAACATCTCTAATGATTCCAATGGTATCAAAATAACCACCTCTACCTTCAGTACCAAAAGCTTCTTTAAATGAAACTTGAATTGAAGAAATATGTTTATTATTCCAAACTCCACTAAATAATTCATTACCAAATCGTAAAACCAATAAATTTTTCACCATTTCTTTACCTAAATAATGATCAATTCTATAAATTTCATCTTCAGTAAATAATGGGGAAATTTCTTTTTGCATTTCACGATAAGTATCTAAATCACGTCCAAAAGGTTTTTCAATAATAATTCTAAGTTTACCTTTACTTTCTTCTGGTGGATAAACATTTTTTTTAACTTTTTCACAAACAGTAGTGAACACTGATGGTGGTAATGCCAAATAAAATAATCTTTCGGGAGTATAACTATCATTTTTATCTTTATTGGCCTTTTCATATTCTTGACATCTTGATTCTAATTTTTTATAACCTTCCTCAGTATCATAAGGTCCACTAATATATGAAACAAGTTTTAAAAATTCAGTTTTAGTTTTTTCATCACCACCTTTAAAATGTTCAGAAATTCTTTGTTTAAATTCTTCATCTTCTAAATGTGATCTAGCATAACCAATGATTTGAACCGTTGATGGTAATTGTTTTTCTCTAAATAATCCAAATAATGCTGGAAAGGTTTTCTTTTTAGCTAAATCTCCTGAAGCACCAAAAACAACAATGGTAGCATAATCTCCAAATGAATCAAATGACATAATATTGGTGTGTGTATATGTTAAAACGGTGGGTTATCAAGAAGAAATCAATCAATATAGTAAAAGGTTTGTAATGTTTCAATTGACTCAATTGATTGATAAAAAAGCAATTAAGAATTGATTATTAATTAATAAAGAAAGGAAAGAAGAAGAAGAAAAGGAAAAGAAAGAAAGGAAAGTAAATTTTTTTGCGACGGGGGGGAGGGAGGAGAGATAAATAGTTGATTATAAATGTACGTTGGATATAATTTTTCCATTTTTCCATTGCATTGCTCTTTACTCACATTTTTTTTTTGTTGGTTGGTTGGTCAAGACTTTTGGCTGGTCGGTCGGTCGGTTGGTCCTAACATTTTCGTTCATCACCACCACATATTATACTAATCCCCATTTCCTACTGTTTTATTTTTTTTACTAATCTATTAATATATGAATTGCTGTAGTAGTATAGTGATTGGAAGAAATGGCAATATTCTCTATGGTATTAAAAATTGAACACCACAAAGGTTGTGGGAAAAAATGAGTAGTAGTGGAAGCAATAATTAGCTAGAATTGTAATGAATTACTAATATGTAAGGAAAATTTTGGAACAGGTTACGAAATTTTACTCCCTTTTTAATTTTTTCCAATTTTTTCACGAAACACTTTAATGGTAATAATTAATAAATTACTTGTATCATTGACAACTATAACAACTAATATACTCTTATTGATTTAGAAGTTTAAGTTAAAACTAGAATATTGAATTGGGTTTAAACTCTTTTGATGTTCTTTGTTTCGTATTATACGTCAATGTGATATTTTTTTTCCCTGTTCTAGTTCTAGTTCTTCCTTCTATCCATTTGTCTCCTCATCTTCTCCCTCCCCTTTTCCCCCTTTCTGCCGCATGGGCGCCCCATATCCCTTACCTTCCCTTCCGTCCCATTTGTTTATTAGGTTATTATAATTCGGTTTAGCGGGCAAATCGTGACTCAATTCAATAAACCGATTTTTTGTTTTCATTCATTATTCGTATATGACTAAAGTTTTCCCTACGTCTATTACTACTACTATTACTTAGATGCTATGTCGTAGAAATGCAGTAGTCGACTAAGCACGTGACAAATACATAATACTCTTGTTATTATTACAAGACTTTTACTAATAATAAAAAAATGGTTATTAGTAGGAGTGGAATTTATTTTCAATTTCCGTGATATCGGAGAATATAAATGATTTTGTCAAATTATTATTATTGCTATCACAAGAAGAAGCAGTTAGTTACTTAGTTAGTTAGTTAGTTATCTAAATCTAATTTATCTTTTTCGGATTAATTCAGTCCATCATTGATTTGTTTGTTTGTTGGTTGGTTTAGCGCGCACACCTCAGCAGCAGCAGCACCCCATAATAATTTTTTTGCCACCCGGTGTCCCTGTACCCGGTACATGGTCAATCTCTTGTTGTTGCAACTGCACGTGACTTCCATCAATGAAGACAAAGATAGAATAAAATCTCTAAGTATATTTAGGGTTTAGAAAGTAGTGTTAGTGGTTCTCCTTTTTATATGATTGGAAAATCTTTTATATATATATATATATATATATTTCAATTCTATTTAATAACACAATGACTTTAGGGTATGTATCATTTCTTGGTGTGTAGGTATAATAATAATAATTATTATATTGTATCTACTGTGTACCAACAACATCTTTATGATCCTCGTCAGCCTCGTTATCCTTATATTTTTTAGTCGAAGTTCCTGAATTTCCTTCTGAATTTGATGGTGCTTTTGCTGATTGTTGTCCCTCCTCTTCTTCCTCTTCTTCATCGCCAATCTTAAACATATCATTTTCATAATCAGGTAAACTTTCAGCATTAAAATCATCAAATAATCGATCTCTAGCTTCATCTTGTTGTCTATCGTATTGTCTTTGTTGTTGTGATGCCGATACTACTCTTTGGTCATTTCTATGACCTAAATCAAATGAATCTTCATCAGCACGCCTGGTGTCGGAATCATCTTCATCATCGTCAGAATCACTATAATCTTCACCAGGAATAATATCAAATTCATAACCATCTCTTCTTCTACGACGACGACCACTTCCTGGAGTTTTATGGAATTTCATAACTAATAATACAGCAATGAATCCAACAACAGCAATTGACATAAGGTAAAATCCTGTATTATCAGAATTGGCCTTTTTGTTGCCATTGTCATTGTCATTGTCATTGTCTTCTTCACCTTCTTGTTTATTTTCATCATCGGTATCAGAATCAGAATCAGAATTTGATTCAGTTGGTTGATGTTGTTCATTTGATGATGTCAAAGATGCAGTTTGACTAGTGGTAATGCTTGCCAGATTGTCCACTTTTGTTGTAGATTCTTTATTTTCTGCCAGTGTAGTAGTTTTTTGATCACCTTCTCCGCCACTTGTGGTAGTAGCAGTAGTAGTACTGCTGGTTGTAGTGGTTGATTTACTATTTTGTTTTTCTTTTTCTAATAATTCTCTTCTTATAGCAGCATAATCTTTAGTTATATCATAAACTTCTGCCTTATCACCATCAATAGATTCACCAAATATTCTAAATTGCCAATCTTTGAAATTAATTTCAACTTGATCACCTTTTGAATCATCAACAAAAACTTCAACTTTCCATTCTCCAATACCAGTTTCACCCCAATGAGCCACTGACATAAATGTCCAATTTTGAAATCCTCTAGTTGAAGCATCATTAACTCGGAAAGTTGCTAAATCACTAATAACCCCCGTGGGAGAAATAATTCTCATACCAACTCTACCTCTATAAGTAGAATCGATATTTACTTTAACAGTAATATGCTCAACTCTTTCAACATTCATAATTTTTAAATCTTTCTCACTAACATTAACTGATGAATGAATGATTTTCTGAGAAGAGTCACGTTTAATTGGGTTAGGAGAAGCCTTTTGTTCTGGCCCAGTAGTAATAGTTTGATTAACTTGAATGACATCACTATAATACCAAGCTTGAGGTTTAACATTTACCCAAGTTTTAGCGAAATGAACCATTTTATAAGCATCAGTTTTACCATAACCGTATTTATGAGAATATTTTCTATTCAAAGCTGTAGTTTGATAATTACCATCTTCTTCATTTATAGGAGTAGCACTTAATACAGAAATATACTGAACGTCTCTCCAAGTTAAATTAGGATTAGCTGATAATATTAATGAATAAATCCCACTAGCTAAAGGTGCAGCAGCAGAAGTACCACCATGAGTTGCCGAACATTTTTTCTTGATATCAGTGGTATGAATATGTTCACCTGATCCAGAAGAATAAGTAACCACCATAACAGCAGAACAAGCTTCAGAATATTGTGGATGTAATCCTTTATAATCAATGGCACCAACAGTAATTGAATAAATAGAATTAGTATAACCATCGAAATTACAAGAATCACCAAATCTACCACCATTTCCAGAAGCGAAAACATAGATTGCTCCCTTTTTATCACGACCTTCTTGAATTCCTTTAATCATGGCTTTTTTCACTATTACGTCTGGTTCTGATAAGACTTTACCATTATCAGTAGGGCCCCAAGAACATGAATAAATATCATTAGTATCTAATCCATATACCATAGCTTCAGCTTCATCAGATGAAGTAATAGGGCCAGATAATATTCTAATCCCACTAACTTGCGATTTCCATGCTACACCAATACCACAAACATCATTTTTCACAGCAGCTATTTCTCCAGCACATCTAGTACCATGATAATCATCGAAAAGTCGAGGTAAAGGAGATTTGCCTTTATTATTAAAATCCCATGACCCTTCAGAGTTAAAATTTTGTTTAATATCATCACTTTCTGCATCAACTCCGTCATCAACTAATGCTGTGACTATACCTTGACCTAAAATATTTTCTAACCAAAGACCAGTGACATTAACATCATGACCAGGATATTTTAAATTGATTAAATGCCATTGAGTAGTGAATTCTGGATCATGAATATCTAATTTCTTAGCAATTTCTATCAATTTTTGATGAGCTTCATCTGTTGCCTCATGATTATCAAAACCAGTATCATCACGATTTTCAAACACCACATCTTCCATTTCAATGGGGACAGGTATTCTTTTAGAAAGTTTTTTCATGGGTAATAAATGAATAGATTCAACATGAGAAATCAATTCATCATAATCTTGTTCATGACCTAATTGTCGTTTCATTAAATTATATTCATTTGAATTATGATTACCTAAAAACGAATTATGAGGATGAGATTTATCAATACTGAAAACATAATGATTATCTAATGATGATAATTGATGTTCAAAATTATAATGACCCCTATAATGGGATATGAAATCAATTAAAGGTTTTTGAGAATTAGTAGTATTTAATTCAACTAAAAAATAATTTTTATTTTCATAATCTCGAGGAGGAATTTGTTGATATTGTTGTAAAGTTGGTGATAATAAATATCCCAATATAAATATTAGTAATTTTATTGGCAACATAGTATGAGTGGGTTGGTTGTAACTTCTATCTTCTATGACAGATAAGAATCTAATATATTAGTGATTTGAAAAAGAATAAATATAAATATATATATATAAACAAACAACAAACAACAAACAACAACTTATAGTGAACACGTCAAAGGGTTGAAAAAAAAAAAAAAAAATTCCTGGTTGATCAAAATTGAAGTTTTTTCTTTCTCGTTGATTGTTTTTGACGTTGGCTTGAAATTAATGTCAATTTCTTTCTTTCTTTTTGATTCCGCCTCTTCTTTCCTCTTTCAACTAATTTAATAGACGATATTTATAAACGCAAATTATTCGTGTAAAAATAGCATTCTATAGTACCAAATACTACTAACATTCCATAGAATATGCATATGTGAACTTACAGGGTTTGTAGTTTATAAATATTTTCACCACCACAAATAAGAAGTAGAAACAAATATGCCACAAAATTGGTAGTGTATTGGAGTACAAAAAAAAAATTTGGGGGAAGAGTTACATTTTTCTTTGTTTAAGTTATTCTTCTATCTATTTCTTAAACCACTACTACCGTAAACTAGATAATATTTATTAAATGATATGATAGATATATGTATATGTTAATTGTAAGGTTAAGAATTATGTATTATAGGTTTAATTTGCATTTTTCAGTAGTGCTAGTTGAGTATAGTTGCAGTTAATCTTGGTAGTGCACAATTCCAAACATTTGATATCACTACTCTAGACAAAGTATATAACCAAAGCCATTAAATTGATAAACAGTTTCTAGATATAAGTTGCAAAAAATATGAAGATAAAGATAAACTAATAATTTAACTTTCTGTCAAATTATTTGGCACAACAACAACAACAGTAGTAGGAAGATAATGAAGCCGGATTTACACATTTTTTCTTCTTGGTGTAGAACCGTTCAGCAATTGTTTCCCCCCCCCCCTTCCCCCTGCTGTGCCGAATCATCCTCAATTATACACTTTTCCGTTCCACGGTTAAATTATTTGTTTACTTCTTTCTTGATGTTTACTGAAAATTTTTCAACTTTCAAACCCTATAAACATCTTTCTTATCTTATCAATTGTATACATTTAATCAATCTACTTACTATTAACAACCACAAAAAGATGACTAAACGGTACATCAATTCCTCATGGTGTCTAATAATCTTATCCCTGTTTTTATTATCATTAGTCAGTGCTGATGAAGATGGCATGTCAATGGATATGGGTGATCCTTCATCAAGACCAGAATTTCATCCTATAAATCCTGGATCAAAAACATTCCATTGGTTATTAACATTATTTATATTATTAATATTACCATCAATTAGTACTTCATTAGCAATAGCAAATAAATTACATTGGTCATTATTTTTACAATATATATCTACTGGTTATAGTATATTTGAATCAATGTTTTTAGATTTCCCAGATAATATTGATAATCATGAAAATAAAACATCAAAAGGTACAAGTTGGTTTTTATCTATATTATTAGGATTGACGATTTTTTTGGGGACATTTATTAATGGTAGTAATTTAATTATTAATAAATTTTATCCTCATTTACAAACAAGACAAAATTCTAATTCTAATTATGAATATGGAATAAGTTATAAACTTTATAAAGTTTTATCATTTTTAACGGTATTAACAGGATGGGTTAGAGTATGTATGGCACCAGTGGCATTATTTGGATTTTGTTATGGTAAACATACTGGTCAATGTATTGCTCATGGTATAATGGGATCAGCATTCATATTATATTCATTTGTATTATCATTAGTATTGGTTATACCTTGGATTAGAAAACATCAACTATTGAACACTTCTGATGGTGGTGGTGGTGGTGGTGCCACTGGTACATCGCAAGAATTTTATGATTCTACAGTGATGATGGTTTGGGGTGTTGTCAATACATTTACTGAACATCGTTGGGGTCGTGAAAGTTGGAGTATGGGAGATTATCAACATACTGCCATGGGGATAATTTGGTGGGGTGGTGGATTATTAGGAATGTATTTATCCCGGAAAAATCATCGATCATTTATTCCAGCTTTATTATTAATTTTCACGGGTTATTCAATGTCTCAACATGCTCAACATTTAATTATATCTACTAAAGTTCATTCAGTATTTGGAATTTCATTAATGGGGGCTGGTATAACAAGAATTATTGAAATTCTGTTTTTATTAAATGATAAATCTTGTCATTCACTGGGTCAAATTTTATCATTTCAATATTTACCACCATTTTGTTTGACTTTAGCTGGAGTATTATTTATGGGGGCTACTGAAGAACAATTACAATTGGTTCATGATTTAGGTTCAGATCATTCAGCGTATATTTTGGTGGTTTCTGCTGCTGCATTCACGATTTTCCTTTGGATTCAACTTGTAATAATGTTTTATTTACGATTAGTTGGATATAATGAAGATGGAGAATTGGGTCAACAACAACATCATCATCATCAATATCAAAGTGTAGACGTTGAAGAATTTGAATTAGGTGATCTTAGTGAAGAAGAAGAAGAAGAAGAAGAAGACCAGAGTGGTAGTACTAATAATCATCATCGTGAATTGGATACTCCTCCACTGTCTGATGATAGAAATAAAGATTAAGCTAAATCAAAAAGTTTATGTAGATTTTGTAATACTAGACATAATTTTTGCAAGTGGATTGATTTTTTTAAGTTGAAGTATTTGTCCAAAAATGTACAAAAAAAAAAACCATACAAAAAATATAATAACTTCAATAAAATGGAAAGTCTGACAGAGTAGAATTACTTTTGTTAACAGTTCTAGTTACCTGCTGGTGACGTTTATAGATTGGAAATAGAGTAGATTGGAATAATTCTGGAAATATCCAAAAATCCATCCATTCACTCTCTTCCACCGTTATCGGATATTTTCACTTAATATATGGAGAGAAGAAAAGAGAAGAAAAGAGAAGAAAAGAGATGCGATAGTGAGTGGTAGAAAAAAGAAACACAATGCAACTTAACCAACCAACACAAGACAAAAAAATGATTACTAATAATTCAATTTAAACCTTACCCGTGAAGAGTTGAAAAAAATTATCTACATATATATATATACCACCTTTTTCCTCCTTTTTATTCATATTTTACACAACAACCATGAGTGCTCTACTATCAGCAGATGATTTAAATGATTTTATATCACCTGGTGTAGCTTGTATAAAACCACTAGCATCATCATCAACCAATACCACCACCACCACCAATACTACTGACTCATATAATGAAAATGGAGAAGTAGAAATTCAAATAGATTCACAAGGAAATCCATTAGAAATTTCAAAAATTGATGATAAACAATTTCAAACTAATAAATTAACACCAGCACAAATATCATTAGCTGATTGTCTTGCTTGTTCAGGTTGTATAACATCAGCTGAAGAAGTATTAGTAGCACAACATTCTCATCAAGAATTAATTAAAGCCCTTCAATCACAAAAGGAAACCAATAAAGTGTTTGTTGTTAGTATATCTCATCAATCAAGGGCATCATTAGCAATGGCATATAATGTATCGATTGAAAATATGGATAAATGTTTGATTGATTTATTTATTAGACAAATGGGATTTACTTATATTGTTGGGACATCATTAGGAAGAAAATTATCATTAATTAATGAAGCCAAAGAGATAATCAACAGAAAAACCAAAGGCAGTGGTACTGGTGGTATTGACTCAGATTCCTCCTCAGGACCTATATTATCATCAATTTGTCCTGGTTGGGTCTTATACGCTGAAAAGACTCATCCTTATATAATTCCAAAAATGTCAACCGTAAAATCACCACAACAAATCACGGGATGTTTATTAAAAAATTTAACTTCAAATTCATTAAATATTGAAAAATCAAAAATTTATCATTTATCAATCATGCCTTGTTTTGATAAAAAATTAGAAAGTGCTCGACCGGAAGTATATGAAGAAGAAGAAGAAGAAGAAGAAAAAGACAAGGCCTTAGTGCTGGTTCCTGATGTTGATTGTGTTATTACTGCTAAAGAATTAATTACATTATTAGAAGAATGTCCTCAATATCAATTAATCCCACCAACACTACCACAAGAAGAACTTATTGGTGGTGGTTGTTTATCAATGACGGAAATTTATAAACAATATGCACCACCAAATTGGCCATTTATAGAAATATCATGGTCAAATGATTCAGGTTCAGCATCAGGAGGATATGCATATAATTATTTAACCATTTATCGAAATGATTTAATATTAAAAGGTTATGATGGTAATAAATTCACCATAAATTTAATTAATGGACGTAATCCAGATATTTATGAAATGAGATTAATGTATAATGGTGAAAATAAAGAAAAATTGGCTAGTGCTGCTGTTGTCAATGGATTTAGAAATATTCAAAATTTAGTAAGGAAATTGAAACCAAACACAGGAAAGTCAACAAACACCACCACCACAAAGAGTAAAGTTAATCCATTGGCAGCTAGAAGAAGAGCAAGAATAGCCAACAATCGAGGTAAACCAGAAACAAAATCAACATCAGAAGTGAATTCCCAAGAAATGGAAATTGTTGCTGATGCTTCAAAAGTTGATTATGTTGAAATAATGGCATGTCCTAATGGTTGTATTAATGGAGGTGGTCAAATCAGTGCTCCAAATACCACCACCACCAGTATCACGTTACCACAAAAGGAGATTGAAAAACAATGGATTAATGCAGTATTAGAGAAATATAATAGTATTCCAATGTTTGATTTAAGTTCACAATCATCATCATCACCAAATGAAATTATTAAATTTATTGAATGGAGTAAAAAATTTGAAAATCAATTTAATATTAGTGATAATCGATTATTTAAAACTCATTTTAATCCCGTGGAGAAAAATATCATCATGTCAGTTGATGATCCTGCTACTGCTTTATTAGTTGGATCTAAGTGGTAAAACAAAGAAGAGAAGTAGGTATTTAATTGATATAATTTTATAGAGAGTAGATGTTAACTATAATGGTAATATGTATTTAACTATAGAGAATTAAGTATTGAGTAGGGAGTTTTACTGTTCAAGTTCAAGTTCAAGTTCAAGTTCAAGTTAGTTGTTGATTAAGTATTTCTACTTGATAAGCTTCTTGAATTGATTAACAATTTCAACAAATTATTACATTATCTTGTTTTAACTTGTTTGTTATATGGGGGGGGGGTGGTTTATTAAAATGTGTGTAGTGTAAGTAAGAGTAGTGGCGAAGAGAGATTAACTGGAGTATGTAGTTAGTATGCAGGAAAAAAAAGAAAGCTCAACCATCTTAATTAATTTTTCTAGCCAATAAAATAAATTTGTTTTTTTCTTACTTCAATTTGTTAACCCCGATAGAGAGAGAGAGACTGACAGTGAGACAGTGAGACAGTGAGACAATTGAAAAAGTTTTCTTTTCATAATTATTAACCAATCAATTGTTGAATACTTCTCTTCTTATTCTTATTTCAAAGGGGTTCTTTTTTTTTTTTTATTAAAGTACATATTATATATTCCAATTACAACAACATCATCATCATCAACATTTAAGAAAATCATATTTCTAAGATCTATTTTAACCTACATTCCTAAATAATAACCAATAGCAATAATAACAACTAATAACAACAATGTTTAAACAAATTATAACATCTTCATCTACTAAATCAACAAGATTGTTTACCAGCTCCACTTTAAAATATTTATCAACTAGTTCATCACTTTTAAAACCAACATTAGCTGCTGCTGCTGCTGCTGCTTCCATCACCACCACCACCACTGATAATTCTAGTGAATATTTAACTACTGGAGGATCAACTCATTCAATTCCTGCTAAAGGTTTTAGACTTTCTCAACCTAAAACATGGGAAGAATCTAATGAAAGTGCATTATCTAAAGCCACCAAATTTTTATTTTTAAGTGAAATTGCTCGAGGAATGTATATTTGTTTAGAAATGTATTTTAGAGCTCCATATACCATTTATTATCCATTTGAAAAAGGTCCAATTTCTCCAAGATTTAGAGGTGAACATGCATTAAGAAGATATCCAAGTGGTGAAGAAAGATGTATTGCATGTAAATTATGTGAAGCTATATGTCCAGCTCAAGCCATTACTATTGAAGCTGAAGAAAGAATTGATGGTAGTAGAAGAACTTATAAATATGATATTGATATGACTAAATGTATTTATTGTGGATATTGTCAAGAAAGTTGTCCTGTTGATGCCATTGTTGAAACTCCAAATGTTGAATATTCTACTGCTACTAGAGAAGAATTATTATATAATAAAGAAAAATTATTGGAAAATGGTGATAAATGGGAACAAGAATTACAATATTGTATTGATGCTGATGCTCCATACCGTTAATTAAATGTAAGACCATTTTTGTAGCATATATATATATATTTACTTTTATCTTTAATAACAAAT
>OKKB01000215.1_pt1 | contig 27951 bp, 12 predicted proteins | sample 1613931 | NCBI WGS metagenome assembly OKKB01 (sample SAMN04436893, study PRJEB24849) | human gut metagenome | biome: human gut; feature: NICU; material: stool | host: Homo sapiens | place: USA: Saint Louis, MO | collected 2012-02-08
AATACTATGCCTAAATCACCAAGAATAGGATATGGTTTAATAAATGAAATCCAACAAAGACATAAAATCACTGCTAAAAATGAATCACCAAGTAAAGATGTAATTTTGTTGTTTTTGTATTGGAAAAATCGAATTGTGAATGGTAATATGAAAATCCAAGTGTAAACATTGAAAACAATTAAATAAAATGATGTATAATTTTCAAACATTTCAATGAATATATACCACCATAATCCAATATTAGGTATTGGGTTTTTGAATAATATAATGGTTAAATATGCATTATCTAAAAATTGCCAACTTGCAGTGATAATGAATGAGATCATAATTAATAATATCACGCAAATTATGAAAATGGCTAATCCTTCAACATATAATTTAACAATCAAATCTTTCACATTAGTTTGCTCCTTGTCCTCCTCCCCCTCTTTCTTTTCTTGTTGTTGCTTGGCCGAGATAGCTTTATCTCTAATAATGACATGTCCTAATGCTAATATACTAGGTAATAAATAAATGGGACTAAAAGAAAGATAACTAGCAATAGCTAAGGAGATCATAGATCTAGCAATGTTTTCATATTGAACAATTTGTATAATACTTTCCATAATAAAAATCCAACTGAATATAATACTGGAATGACTTAAATTAGTTAAAATAATCAATGGATTAAATAAATAAAAACAACCAATCAAGTAATCATCGAATTTCCCAGAAGTCCCCTCCTCCTCTTCCTCTTCTTCTACTCCTTCTTTCTTCTTATTGTTGGTGTTTCTCTTTTGTTGTCGATAATTATTATACCATCGATTAATAATGATGATTTTATAAGCAATTATCAAATCAATCACAGTATATAATAAATCATACCCAATTTTATTCCATCCATTAACACTAGTATTGATATTACCTAAAAATGATAATAAAACTATTAAAATCGGTGGTGTATGATTAACCCCACCATTATATAATTCAATATTATGAAGAAAATAAAAAATTGATTCTTGAATTGATTTAAAACTAGTTATTGGTGTTGATAATAATATTGATGAATCTAATATTGATGTTAATTGGGGGAAAATTATTGTTGGTAATAAAAATCGAATTAATCCCCCAATTATAAATACTCGACGTGTTGACTTATTCATTTGTAACATGATTCCCTTGATTTCTAGGAAGGGGCCGGTAGTGGTGGTGGTGTTGGAACTTCTTGGTGAACTGTGTTTTGAAGGGTTTGTTGTTGATTTTTCAATTACGTTTATTTAACAAAAACCCCAACACGAAAAACGAGTGAAGAAAAAAAATTCTTTACATTTTTACACACCCACTCCATTCCATCAGGCATCAGCTATCAATTAACAATCAACCAATCAACCAACTCCTCTATCCCAATCATGTCAAATGTATGTATATCAGTACCAATATTACTTTTCAATAACTCTTTGAAATATATACTAACAAGTACTTTCGGTAACAGTTTCAACCAATTAATCCAACACCATTTTTAAAATCATTAATAGGTAAAACTATTATTGTTCGATTAAAATGGAATAAAACTCAATATAAAGGTACATTAGTATCGATTGATAATTATATGAATCTACAATTAGATCAAACTTATGAAATAATACTGGAAAGTACAGACACAGATGCCACTAAAGAGGAATTAATTGGAGAAATTTTCATTAGATGTAATAATGTATTATTTATTCGTGAATATAAGGAACAACAACAGCCGGTAGATTCGAAACCTATAGAAAATGGTGATAAAAATGGAAAGATAGACAAAGAAAGTGTGGAAGAAGAGGAGAAAGCTACGAATAATGAAGATATTGAAATTGATAAAGAATAAATATATTTCATGAAAGAGAATGTCCAGTCATGACAAATACTAAAGCTTGTGGGTAGTGCTGGACAAATGTGTTTAGTTGAGGAGCGGGTTTAAAGTAACAGGTACCTACAGTTAAACTAGCCTTAGGGTATTTCTTATACTAGTTTCATCTTTCCTCAAGCCATAATTATATATGATTAATTGTATTATAGAAACAACAAAGTTCAAATATTGAAACAGCAACTAATGTTGAATAGTCTTTTATGCCTTGTAGTCAACTTTCAACTTGGTCATTCTTTTGCTATATGTAGTTTATCAAGTTTTTAGTTCCTTTGCAATACATAAGCCCAAATAATCAACAACAACGATAGAGTGAAACTACGAAAACCATCTTTCAAATAAAAAGGTTTGATATCTTGAATTTTTGGTTACCCAATCGTCACTTAAAGGTTGATTGTCTCACTGCCGTGCGGTCTTGTTCAACTCTTAACTCTTCTCTAGTGTCAGTAAAACCATCAACGCACAAATTTTCCCATAACAAATGGAGAATTGAAATTGATGAAAAAAAAATTCCAACAACCTCCAACAACCTCCCAAAGATTTAAAACAATTCTTATACATACATACACACATACTTATAATGACTGAACCAGAAGTTGCACCATATGGAGGATTCTTAGTAAAATCTTTAGAAGATGAATCAGAAAATTTAAAACAATTACAACAACAATCAATAGAAATCACTACTGCGCAAGGCACAATTGAAACCATTCGTCCAGAAGCCATTAAAATCACTGGTGTTGATAATTTATCCACTAATGATATTCAAAATTATGTTGATTATTATATTAATTATACCACCACGATAATAAACCCTGAAACTAATGAATTAAAATATGAATTAGTTCCATTTGATCAACTGATTGAATTTAAAATTGAATGGATTGATGATAGTTCGGTAAACATTGCTTTTAAGACTATTGATGATTGTTATAAAGGATTACAAAAGATCAGTGAATCACCAATATTGGAAAAATTGGGCACACAAGAATACATTGAACAAAGTATAATTGAACGGAAAGGAAAATCATATAATCCAATAATTGATTTCAAAAAACATCAAAATTTAGCTAATAGATTGAAGTTGGCAAATGAAAGTAAGAATACTGACAATAATGAAGTCAAGACTGAAGAACTGGATAGTGGTGCTGCCAATGGTGTTGGTGCTAGTACTGGTGATATGGAAGAAGATGAAGTGTTTGTGGAATTGATTATACGTCAATCATTTCAACTGGATAGAAAAGTTAAAAATGCATCACAATATTCTCGATATTACTTGATTCATGGAGAACCAGAAAGACGACCACGGAAACATCTTAATCCACAAAGAAGAAATAAATATCCTACTGGTTATAGATCTAGAAGAAAGAATGAGGGTAATGATGATGATCAGGAAGATTTGTTTGCTGATAAATTAAAGGAAGAAAGACAAAGTAGAAGTAATAATAGAAACATTGTTGTCGGGGGTGATGATGATGAAGAAGACTTGTTTGCTGATAAATTGAAACAATCTAAAAGAGATAGATCGAGATCACCAATGAGAATCGATAGCGAAGACGTATCATATAGACAAAGATGAAACAATAGTACAATGGTTTGTTTCAATTGTAATAGTACTTGTTTAGAAAAGAAAATCTTGTATATTATTAATGCAAAAAGAAGTGTAACGTTGTTTTAAAAGAGACTACTATAGAAATGAATATTTCTTGAATATATTTTATTCATTGGCCCCTCTTTTAATTACCTTCTTGACCGAAATCTTCTGTGAATTTAACATGTTGTGCAATATCTGCTTCATTAACTGTTGGTCGATTATTTTTAATGGCCTTTATAAAATCTTTGATTGTCAATGGAGGTTCTTTCAATTCATCAGTGGCAAGATCCATCCAATTCATTTCTCTAGCACCTTCATCACCAGGAGAACAAGGTGTTAATTTTTCTTTCCCATCAGTCTCATCAATAACTGGTTTGAAATGGGTCGCTTGTTGTATTTTACGAATTGGTTGCATTAATGCATCTCTTACCACTACCGCAACATCGTGGCCGGAATATCCATCGGTCATTTCTGCTAATGTTCTATAATCATGTGGGGTACATTCACAGGGCACGTCACCAATATTTATTTCAAACATTCTTGTTCTTGCTTCGACATCCGGTAAGGCAATATAAATTCTTCGTTCAAATCTTCTTCTAACGGCAGCATCCAATTGCCATGGGATATTGGTTGCCCCCAAAACTAACACACCTTGAGAATCATTACCCACCCCATTCATTTGTACTAATAATTCGGTTTTTATTCTTCTAGAAGCTTCACTTTCACCTTCTCCTCGAGGTCCACAAAGTGCATCGACTTCATCAATAAATATAATTGAGGGTTTGTTTTCTCTTGCCATAGTAAATAATTGTTTCACTAATCTTTCTGATTCCCCCATCCATTTAGATACTAAATCTGATGATGATACACTGAAAAATGTCGAATTAGCTTCCGTGGCTACTGCTTTCGCCAAATAAGATTTACCTGTCCCTGGTGGTCCATATAATAATATACCTGAAGTTGGTTTCCTATTACCAACAAATAATTGCGGGAATTTCACCGGTAATATAACTGCTTCTTTTAATGCTTCCTTAGCAGCGTCCAATCCAGCAATATCTGACCATTTGACATTAGGTTTTTCCAGAAGAATAGCTCCAGCTAATGCCCCACGTAATTTCTTCGTGTCAGCATCATCATTATCATCTCCACTTCCATTGCCATCACCATTAGATTTTTTTGCCTTGGTCGATCCATTTACAGAACTTTCTGCCGTTGATTTATTTTGTGCTTGCTTTTCTAAATGATCTTTTAATTGTTCTGCTCGAGTTAAATATTCAGTGAATTTGCTCTTGACTAATTCTTTGGATTTAGGATTCTTCTCATATTTTATTGCTAACATTAAATAATCTAATCCATTATAATACAATTTATAGGCTTCTTCATACCGAGTGGCCGTATCAGCATCAATAGCTTTTTGTACAAGATCTATACCTTTGGATAAAAAATCAGACGCCCCCGACATGCTTAAGTGTATTGTTTTATAAGTTTAAATCAGTCTATATGATTTGTAATAGTGGTGGTGGTGGAGGTGGCGTTATTAATTTTAGTTGGAAACTTTCTAAGGGCAAAAATTTCCTCCATATTGTTGTTTGATTATCAAAAGGTATTTCCGACATCTTTGAAAATCGCAATGTTTCTCTCTCTCCAAGAAAGTCGTGCGAATGTTATCAGATTTTATGGAGTAGTAGTGGTAGTTGCTACCATGTGTGAAGATTCAGTTTGGGGTAAGTTTGGACTTATGCCGGGGTGTTTAGTGGAATGTTATTAGTATCTGGTAACAAGTAGGTTGTGGCAATGCTGTTAAATAGTTGTTTTTTTTTTCAAAAGCTATTAGAACTTTTAGTGAGGTGGGTATTCTTACCACAATATCATTACAGAAAATGTAATTCCCACGAAATTGAATAATTCGAGATCCAAGATAGATTAGAACGTATTCTATGGCTTTATATATATGCCCAGGCCTCTTACCTCAAAAGAAATAATTCCACTGTATTAAACAAATATTTGAGGTTTTGTTTACATCGTTTTTTAACCGGAGATTGATACCCCACATAATTCCGCGATCCAAATAAATTCCCTTGCAGTGTTTAAAAGCAACGCCATGTAAACGGAAAAAGATGAAATGCGGTTAAAATAATAAATTACAATTGATTAATAGTAGTTAGTACTCTATCAAAATATAAAAGATAACATAAATTGAACCAGCAACTCAAAGCTTATCGTTCCCAACTGGAGGGATAAAAGCTTTGCCGGAAAGACACAAAATGTTGAATAATCTAAAAAAGAAAACTATTTGTTAACCAATTTCATGTGATGTTATACTACTATTGAGTCATTAATAGGGCATACATCCTAGTAATAACGATCTACCCTTAATTTTTTTTTATGTATATTAGTCACAGGCAAGGCTATACTTGCGTTGAGATTTGATGTGGTGGTGGTGGTAATTGGTTGTGTTGCGGGTAGACGGTGCCGTTGATATTTCATTTGTCAGCGCGGCTTAGAAAACAATGTACGTCGGCATTGTTTAGTTTTTTTTTTTACTCATTGACTCCTCAAATCACGAAATTCTTACATTAATTTTGACACACTCAACTATAAATATATACAATAAAAATGACCCAATTCTCTCTTCTTCTTTCTTCTTGCATTTTTCATTCTTTTCATTATTTATTCTTCTAATTTGGAATATATTAAACTTCATTTGCAAAGAAAAACATTAAAGAAGAAGTATTCACATTCAAAAGTTTAATCTTAATTTTTCATTTTTTTGTTTTGTTTTCGGTCCGAGGAAGATATTTGATTGAAGAGTTAGAATCATAAGCCACATAAGTAAAACCACTACTACCTTTATCTAAGCTTAAAGAAAATTTTACATTCTTAGTTATAGTCTTTTTTTAAAAAAAACAAAGTATAAACACATCTCAAAAGTGGTTAATACTACATCAACTTCAAGAAGACGAGAAGAAGAAGAAGAAAATAGTCCTACCAAATCAAGTGTTTCTTCTGATATGTCACATAATTCATTTGATGATGATGATGGACTAGAAGATGTGGAAGAAATAAACACTAATCAAGTGGAAGAGTATCAAATTCGTCCAATACAATCTCAACAAAGCACTTCCTCCAGACTTTCACGAACAAGAACTAATCATTCCGAACTTTCACGTATTATTAGTGGGATTAAAGATGATCAACAACTTGATGAACAAAATAGAAACAACTACAAACATACAGGTGATGCTGAATATATATTAGCTAATGAAATTGATCGAGTAGCGACCAATATTATTGATTCTCGTCAACATTCAACTACAGATTTAGAACTGCAACGACGTCATTTACATTTACAAGAGGTGAATGGATTATCAAGAAATCCACGATTCAGTGGATCACCTGACGACTTATCAATAAATGACGAAGAAGAAGAAGAAAATGAAAAAAAGGGAGAATTATTACAGGAATCGGGTCATAAACCAGATGGTGGGATGGCTTGGTTAATGGCTATTTGTGCCATGATGGCAATGTTTTCTACTTGGGGTGCAAATGCCGGTTATGGGGTATTTTTGAATTATTATCTTGATAGTAATACATTCCCAGAAGCTACTAAATATGATTTCGCCTTGATTGGTGGGATTGTGGTGTTTATGGCTAATATTTTATCACCATTAAGTGCTTTATTATATAAAATGTTGGGATTTCGATTTGTTTGTTGTATTGGAATTATTTTTCAAACTCTTGGTTGGATATGTGCTTCATTTGCTAAACGGATTTGGCATTTATATTTGACTCAAGGTGTTTTAGTAGGGATTTCATTCCTGTTGATTTTTATACCAGCAACATTGGTATTACCTACTTGGTTTGAAAAGAAAAAGGCAACATCAATGGGTATTTGTGTTTCTGGTGCTGGGTTAGGTGGGTTGATTTTTTCATTAAGTGTTAATAAAGTCATTCAAGAGACTGGAAATCAAAGATGGGCTTTAAGAATGGTGGGGTTTGTTACGTTATTTTCTGCATTACTTAGTGCATTAATTATGAAACCTCGAAATTTCACCCAACCTCCACTTAAAGAAAGTTTGAGTAAAACGTTTATTATAGAAAGTGTCAAAGCTATCTTTGATGTTCGTGTTTTCAAAAATCGTGGTATAATTTTAATAGCTCTTTGGTTTTCAATTGCACTTATTGGATATACCTTGATGTTGTTTAGTATGTCATCATATGCTTCTTCAGTGGGTCTTTCACATTCTCAAGGATCAATATTAACTTCAGTAATGAATGCTGCTCAAATCGTAGGACGTCCTAGTATGGGTATTACTGCTGATAGAATAGGACGGGCAAATTTTACTGCCAGTGCATGTTTATTGATTACTATATTACTTTTTGCCTTTTGGATTAATGCCACAACATTTGGTTCATTAATTGCATTTGCAGTTATTATTGGATTGGTTATTGGTGTGGGGTCTTCTTTAGCTCAACCATTAGCTGCTGATGTTTTAGACCCTCATATGGAACAAATGCCAGCAGCATGGTCAGGTATTAATATTACCGTGTCATTCTTTTGTCTTGTTTCAGAAGTTATAGCCCTTGCATTGGTTATTCCTGGGGCTAAAAGACCTTACTTGCACACACAGATATTTGCTGGCTCTTGCTTTTTTGCTTGTTTCTTGTTAATGATATTGATTCGAGAGTTTTTAATCAAAAAACAGTTAACTAGCAGATTGGAATTTACAAAGAATAAATTACATAAGGTGGCTGGAACTACAAAGAGTGATTATTTGAGGTGTCAGGACGATGAACAACAAGCCAAGAAAGATAGTGAAGACACCAATAAAAAAGAGGAAGAAGAAGAAGAATCAATTTTAATAGAACGAGTAGAAAGATATGAGCAATTGTTAAACAACACTTTTACTGGGTTTTTCATTCGTGCTTTATATCCCATCAAAGTTTAATCAGTGTATAGAAAAATAGGTTAGCTTATAAGATCGAGAGACACCTTTTAATATATTATTTAATTCAGATATTGCTCTTTTATGGTCATGCTGGTGGGTGTTATACATCAGTTGGTTTTCTTTTTGAGGTCAAGCTTACATAAATCAACAGATTATAAGACTCTTTTAATTTAACATTAGTATTATCTTTAAAAAATGTTAAAACCCGTAATATATATATTAGATTGTTGGTTTTTATATTTTTTTTGATTATTTGATTTGCAAAAAAATATGTATAAACGTAATAATGACAGTTTCCCCCACAGGATTCTTCTTTCTTTCTTTCTTTGTTTCCATGAAAATTTCTTTTCTTGATTTCTTGTTTTTTTTGGTTTTCTTTCCTTAACGGTTAGATTTAGCAACTCTTTCTAATTCATCCTTCTTCTTGATAGCGTAAGAAGTAGAAGAACCTTTAGCAGCGTTGATCAATTCTTCAGCTAAACATTCAGCAATAGTTTTGATGTTTCTGAAAGAAGCTTCTCTGGCACCGATGGTCAACAAGGCAATAGCTTGGTTGACTCTTCTTAATGGAGAAACATCAACAGCTTGTCTTCTGACAGTACCAGAAGAACCAATTCTGGTGGAATCTTCTCTGGCACCAGAGTTGACAATAGCATCAACAACAACTTGGATTGGGTTTTGTTCAGTTAAAACGTGAATGATTTCCAAAGCGTGTTTGACGATTCTAACGGCCTTCAATTTTTTACCATTGTTTCTACCATTCATCATCAAAGAGTTGGTTAATCTTTCAACGATTGGACATTGAGCCTTTCTGAATCTTTTAGAGGCGTATTTACCAGCAGTATGGGAAACGAAAACTGGGTTTCTGATTTGAATGTAGTCGACTAATGAAACGTCTTTAACTTCAACATCTTCAAAAGACCATTTGTTGAATAATTTGACTTCTCTTTGAGCTTCTTGAACATCCAATGGGATGGTAGTGGCTAATTCAACGACTTGTAATTCTTCTTGAACGACTGGTTGTTGTTCTTCTTGGTATTGTTCTTCAACGTCAGACATCTTGGGCTAGTTGATTAGTATCAAAGTTGAGGTTTAATCGAATAAAAAGTTTTCTATATATGAAAATCACTTTTCAAGTGTAAATTTTTTTTTTTTCACCAAATTCTTTCACGCACGTACTCTACACACACTATGGGTACACACACTCTCAGTATTGAGGCACTAATTTTTTTCTCTCTCTCTCTCTCACTATGTTATTATTGTTGTTAAGTTTGTGAGGGTTATGCATATTAGAAGATCCACTTAGTTAGGGAGTGAGAAGAAAAAAAAAATTTTTAGTGCGAGGTTGCATTAACTATTGATGTTTGGATGTGATTATATACAGTATTAGGGCTATAGCCCTAATGAGTGCGTCTAGTCAGGTACAGGATTTTATGTATAGATGGTTCACTATTTGATAACTAGGAACTATACAACAAGTTTTTGTTATCAGTAGACCACCAGGCAAGAGGATAGCAAGAGTCTAGTCTGAAAACACAAATAAACGAGTAACATCCTATCTGTCTAGAAATATTCTTGCTATAAACTGTTTATCAGATGGTTCACGTGATTTGAAGCTGCGTGGTAAGTTTATTTGGTTGCAAAATTGACCATCACCATTCCAATGAATTGTCAAATAAAACCTTATGTAAATTATTATAGGGAGAGGTGTAGACACTGGTATCTACTTTATTTACCTACAATTATGTCTTTGATCGACAACATTTCTGGTAGTATCTTTATAATACAATTAGTGGTGGTTATAAATTTTCTCCATCAAAATTTTACCCAATTTTTACCCAAATTAAAACTCTGTCATATATCCTCTACAAACAATAAACTTCTTAACAAATGACAAGCAAGTGTTGAAAAATAGACAGCTTGGAAATAGTTTGAGATGTATAACTTGTACTAATCAACCGTAAAACATTACAAACAGGAATACTTACTCGTAACGGACGAAAGGCTACTATTTTTAGTGTTCCAGCCATGTCCGACACATGCGAGATGATTTAGTCGAGTTTCTCATTTTTTTTTTCGTATAATTTAATTAGCGGATAATCATCAGTTGTTTAAGGTAGAAGGGTGTTTAAATAATTAACTATCTCGATTCTCCGTTAATCGAAAAATAAAAATTAGCTTATATTGGGTTTATTATACCAAGAAATTAAAAGATAAAACCGAGTAGGACTATTATATCCCCGGAATAAGTTGCCCATTTCAACTTCTTCACATAAATTAGTCATTAAGATCAATTTGGAGGGGAAAGAGAATCATACTATAATTATTTTTTATTAAAGTTCCGAAATTCGAATAACGATAATAATAATTCTAGATACCCTTCCGAATCTCTTGAAATAAAGCCTGATTGTAATAATAGCAAGAAACACCTCATTATTAAGATCAAAATAAAGTAGTACCTACATCGATCTTCTATTTCAAATTATTTACAAATGGCATCTCCACTTCGTATATCACTCAGATAACTCGTCTAATAAACTATGTATCCTGACTCTTTGTCCCAAACCGGAAAAAGATTCACACAGGAAAAATTTTTTTTTGTAGGTGAGTTAGGGCGGTTTCGCAGTACTAATTTAAACCCCACAAATCTGAATGTATGGAATTACTCATTCCTATACCGGAGCATTTAGCCGTAATGTGACTAACAATAGACTAAAAAACCATGTTGGTTTAGTTATAATAGGAGCAAGTATATCCCATTTCCTGAAAATTACAGAACGTATAAATAGATTCGTTTAGAAGGTACATTAGTCCCAAGTTAATTTTTTTTAACTTCTCTATACTTCTCCAACACTTTTATTGTTGCTTTAACTTACTTTTTGGTGTTAACCTTATTAACAAAACAAAACCAAACCAAACCAAACAGAACAAAACATCCTTCAAATATCAAGTAACCATTCCATTTTGTTAATAACATGACAACTCTTGCTGAAGAAAAACACACGACAGATATGTCGAAAGATCCCGAATACATCAGTTCTGATGATTCTTTCCCAGAAGATATTGCTGAAAATAAAGTAGATCCAGAGATTGAAGTTGAACAATTAGCTCAAGAACTTGGGATAAATCAAAAGAAATTAATGTGGAAAATTGATCTTTGGGTTGTGCCACCATTTTGTCTTTTATATTTCCTTTCATTTTTGGATCGTGTCAATATTTCCAACGCCAATATTTATGGATTAACTGCCGATTTGAAATTAACTGGTAATCAATATAATACTGCCTTGACAGTGTTTTTCGTTCCTTATGTTGTATTTGAAGTTTTAGCCAATTATTGTATAAAATTTGTGAAACCTCACATTTGGTTATCCACTTTGGTGTTACTTTTCGGAGGTATTTCCATCGGTATGGGATTTGTACAAAATTTTGGTGGATTAGTTGCTTGTCGGTTTTTAATTGGTGTCACTGAAGCTTCTACTTTCCCATCTATCTTTTATTTATTATCAACTTATTATTCTAAAGCAGAATCTCAACGTAGGTTTTCTGCCTTCTTTTCATGTACAGCATTATCTGGTGCTGCCTCGGGAGCCATTGCTTACAGAATCAATGAATTAAATATGGTACATGGGTTAGAAAGTTGGCGATGGATTTTCATTATAGAAGGAGCTATAACTGCTGGTTGCGCCATTCTTTTGTTTTTCATTATTGCTGATTTTCCTGAAGAAGCAAGATTTTTGAATGCTAATGAACGTACTTTTTTGAAACGTAAATTAGAAATTTTGGCTGGTACTAAATCAGCATATGAAATCAAAAACACTATCAAAGATGTTGCTAAATGTTTCAAAGATTGGTTAATTTGGTTACCAGCTTTGTCATATTTTGGTTTAATTATCCCATCTTACGGTTATGCATATTTCGCAGCGACCATTATCAAACAAATGGGATACACTGCGGTGTCAGCACAACAGCATTCAGTTTATCCTTGGGTATGTGCATTTGGTGTTATTAATGTTGTTGCCTTTATTTCCGATCGTTTCAAAAGAAGATTACCATTTGCCATTGGTACTTGTATAATGGCTATTGTTGGTCTTGCCATGATTTTGGGTGCAACTCATAGCCCCAAAGTGCGTTATGCTGGTTGTTTCCTTACTGCTAGTGGTTTATACACCGCCATGCCGATGGTTGTTTGTTGGGCAGCTTTAAATAATGGGTCTCATATTCGTAAATCAGTGGGTACTGCTTGGCAAATTGGGTTTGGTAACATTGGTGGTATTATTGCCACATTTATATTTTTGGCCAAAGATGCTCCAGTTTATAAACCTGGTTTGGCAACTTCAATTGCTGGTGTTTGCTTTTCCATATTGTGCTCCTTGGCCTATTTCTTTGTTTGTCATAGAATGAACCAAGTCAAACAAACTGATGCTTATAAACAAGATTTTAATGCAATGCCAGAACGTGAGCAAATCAATGCTGGTGATAGAAATCCAAACTTTGTTTACTTATATTAGACAGAACTATAATTTGACGGTACTAACTTAGATTTGATATCTAGTAAAAGTGTCCATAAATGTATGTATATGTATAAACAGTTACTAATTGAGTTTTAATATTTATTTTATTTGATTATTTTTTTATTTATGACGTTATGAAAAGTATTTAGTGTTAGTTTTTGTTTAGTATGCTTGGAAATATTATAATTGATTAAAACTAGCTATCTAATGTTTTAGTAGACTGGTAAGCCCGATTCATTCATTCTTGTCTTCAAGAGAATTTGTAATAAAGGAATAATTTTCTAGGATCCAATACCGACTACCTATTGTTACCTCCCAAATATTCAAGTATGCTAGAATCGAAAGTAACCACAAATATTGTGGCAACATCGACAGTGGCAGTGTGGCGATGACGGTACCTCTCGTAGTGCTTACTATCAGTGAACTACACGAAATCTTTCAAACGTTTGTTGTGGTTGTGGTTATGTGTGATTTCGTCTAACACCACTACCATAACTTGAAATTAGAAACACGGTTAAATTACAAACCAGTATTTAAAAAACAATAATAAACAATAAACAATAAACATCATGTGTCTTCAATATTGTGTCGATCTTTTGTAGGGGCTTGTCTTTATTTTTAAATTCTATTATTTTTCAATTCTTTAGTTTTCTGGTCGGTACCTGAAAATTATTAGGAAATTCTTTATTGTGATCTCTTGGGGGTGGCTAAAAAGGACTAAATCAAACAGAATGACATAATATACAATACTGGTTTGTCGATCAGAATCACTGCCCAGTTTTTAGTTGATTCTTAATTTTCTATTGTTATTTCATTTCATATGCAAAAGGTTTATTTCTACAAACTTTTCTATTGGCATATTGCTAATGATCATGGTGACAGTGGTGGTGATGATAATGGTTGTAGACGTTTCTCTCACGCACAGTGGAAGAAAAAAAAATTAAAGGGGGAGGATGGGTGGGGGGACCAGCTGCAGCCCTAGTTAAAATCATTTTAAGTGGCGACGCGTTAAAATTAGCAAATGAACTAGAACTGAAACATTTTACCGTCAATAAGACAAGAGAGTGTTTACCAATATATACATTTGAAGGAAAAAGAAAGGCGTACATTCCCGCCCCTATTGAATACAGAGAATGATACAACAAAAATGATATTACTCAAAGCAATGTGAATGTGTTTACATGTTTCACGAATTATAGTTTTGAAGAATTGGAGCCACCATTTTGTCGACAAAAAGAAACAGGACGAGTCCAATGCTTCGGACCTCCTCATCTTTCTGTCCCCACAAATAAGAGGAAGGCTTAATCTCACTTTAATTATCAAAGCCACCCATTATCATTCAAGCAGATGTAATTCATTTGCTTGTTTGAAAAGACTCAATTATTAGAATACAACGATAATAATTGTATTCTTCTGAAACATATTCACTGAATTTTATTAATATGTTTAACGGTGACAACAATTCCATTTGATCAGTTTCATTTCCGGAATATATTTTCCATCAACAAACAAATATTTTCACACTATTATTATTAAATGACGGCAATCTTTGACTATACTAAACAGCAACACAGAATAATTCTAGAACAGCTTTACCCATTTCAGCTTTGTCTAATTATACACAATATCCCACCCATCCATCCATCCACCAATAAAAACATCATATATTGAAAAAAAAAGCTGTTCGTGTAATTGACACAAAAAATAGAAAAAGGAATTAACATGCCATGTATGCAAATATGCGTAGTTCCTCATTTTTGGGGCTGATTTAAATTTTGCATTCTAAGGTGACACGATTGTTGAAATTCTTTATAGTTGATTTACTAATTTATAATTTGTGGTGTTAGTAGTAGTTGTTGTTGGCGTCGGCTCCATATACATTTTAGACTATTACAAAACCCAGTTACACAAAAGTAAGAGAATAATAGGTAAATAAACAAAATAAAAACTGAAAAACGCAATGCAATATCGTCTTTTCACGTCATGGTACAAGTTGTCACCACTGAATTTCTTTTGATACTTTTGTGGAAGTTGAACTACAACTTTAACAAATAAAACATAGAAGACAGGTTTACCATTTAATTATGCAATTGAACAATTCCAGATTGATTTATTTTGATGAAATAATTGCTGTTGTTACACTTCCTTCAAAAGTGTCGAGTAGTTGCACCCAAACCAACTATAAATTAAACCCAATCTTCCCCCTAAATTCATATCTTTATTTCTTTTGTTCTTACTAATATTAAAAGTTTTAGTACCATATTATCACTTTTAAAGTATCAAATACCAACTACCCGTCTTTCGCTTTAACTACAATTATTTAAATTACAATGCAATTCTCAACCCTTGTTTCATTAGCTGCTGTTATTGTTTCAACCAACGCTGCTGCTCTTCTTACTCAAACAGTTGAATCTTCAACCGTTGTTACCATTACTTCATGTGGTCCAGAACACACAAACTGTCCAGCTTCTTCTCCAGCTACACCAGCTCCAGCTCCTTCTGCTTCTGCTCCAGCTCCACCAGCCCCAGAGCAACCAGAACCATCTGCTCCAGCACCAGCTCCATCCGCTCCAGCTCCTGAACAACCAGAACAGCCAGCTACCCCAGCCACCCCAGCTGCTCCAGCTACCCCAGCCACTCCAGCTGCTCCAGAACCATCTGCTCCAGCTCCAGAACAACCAGCTTCTCCAGCTGCTCCAGCTCCAGCTCCATCTGCTCCAGCTCCCGAGCAGCCAGAACAACCAGCTGCTCCAACTACAAAAGAAGCAGAATCAACTCCAGCTCCAGCACCATCTGCCCCAGCACCACCTGCCCCAGAGCAGCCAGAATCTGCCCCAGCTCCAGCACCATCCGCACCAGCACCAGAACAACCAGAATCTTCCCCAGCTCCAGCCCCATCTGCTCCAGCTTCAGTTCCAGAACAGCCAGCTTCTTCAGTTTCTAACTCTACTGGTCCATCTAGTGTACCTACTTTCGAAGGTGCTGCTGCTAAACAATACATTACTGGTAGTGTTGCTGTTATCGCTGCTGCTTTATTGGCTTTGTAAGTTAATTTGTAATTTTACAAAAGAGGATAAAAAAAACAATCAAAAATAATGGAAACATGGTTATTTCAATTCATTTGATTCCATTTGATTAGGTAATTGCTTTTAATTTTTCGGTTTTTCGGTTTATTTTTCGGTTTGTTCATAGTTCTACTATAACATTTGTGTTTATATTAAAACTATTACATATTTTTAGTAGGTAAAGTATATTAATAAGACTTGAGGTTTTTTGATACCATTATTATAATATTGATTATCCTTCTTTTTCTTTCTTTCTTTCTTTGTCTTTGGTTTTTTGCAATCAAATTCCGTGTAGTAGTAACAACAAATCAGTGCTTGTATCAAATCTTTAAAATCATAGAAAACATATATTAAATTAAAAAAAAAACCATATCTTTTTCTGGGTATAAACTTATATATATCAATAATTTCCTTTTTTTTATTTTTTATAATCTTTTTTGAATCAAATAACAACTAGAGTATATAAACTTTTTAATAAAGAAAACAAAAATCAAACAAATTATCACATACAGCAAACAATTGTCAATAGCAAATTTTATGTTGCAACACCAACAGTAGGTTCAGCATTAGGTTTAATTGAATTGGAATTAGGTTCAAAATTAGTCAGAGGACCACCAGCAATAGGAGGTTTAAAATCAACTGGGTAATTGGGAACAAAAGTACCATCATAAAATATTCTCACTCTTGGATAAGGAGCAGCATGATTGCCAACAGTACCATTACTAGTATTGTTAGTATACTTCACTCCAGTCTTGGGAAACAATGGTTTAATGTTCTTCAATTTTTCCGGGTTATTGAAATAAGTATGATCTCGTATCAAATCCAGATTTTCATTAGTCACTAGTTTCCTCCTTGCTTCATCATACTGCTCCTTTAGTTTTTTATATTCCTCCACTTTTTCTTCCAATGTCTTATCATCCCAGTTCTTTGGATTATCAATTAAAGGGACATCAGGTAAGTTCATTGGTTTTTCTTTTTCTTTATCATTCAACGATGACTTTGATTCCTTCCCATCATTTTTCACTTGATCATTGTAATTGTCAGAGCTATTCTTTTCACTTGGAATTGTCACTTTTGGTACATCTGGAGTAGGAGTTTCCTTTGAAATTGGGTTTATTGACGATGAATTCTTTTTTGGGATAACATGTTCATTGATACCACTTTCAGCTTGATTTTCACTATCAATTATACTACCAACACTATCTTCAAATCCATGATTTCTGTTTCCACTGTCAGCCGGGTCGGTTGAGTTATGTGTCCGATTACCACCATTGTACATTTTAATCAGCTCCTCTTGAAGTCTTGGAACTGTTTCAAGAATCTGTCTTAGGTCAAGAGCCCCAGAAGTCACCAAAGCAGGCAACAATTCAATAACAAATGCAGCCAATCCAACTCTTGTTTGAGCATCAGTAAAAGTAAACTTAATCACATCAATAGCCAAACCATGCCGTTTCAAAGCAATAAAAATATCATCCCATGGAATCACTTCTGCATTCAATAATCGTATAGTCATATCAATCATTCCCAGTCTCACACGTGGATCAGTCAAAGACATCCTAATAATATCGTTAATGAACCCCGAACCCTTTAACAGATTAAACACCCTGAGCAACAACTCATCCACCAAATCCCTGTCATCAGGGTCATCATCAGCCGACAAACCAAACTCGTTATCCCCCTGTTTTTTAAATTTACCAATCAACTTGTCCTTTATCACCTTCTTTTTAGAAACTTTGTCTTCTTCAATATAATCTTCTTCTTTAAAACCAGAATATTCTTTATTTTTAGACCCACCTTTCCATTTCCAAAACTTCCCTGCACGCTTTTCCAACTCTTCAATCTCATCATTCATTCCAAAAAGTTCATTTTCTTTTACAACTTTATTTTCTTTCAATTTTGCAATTGTCAATTCATCTTGCTGTTTATCACTTCCTTGTGATACTAAATTAAAACTTCCCACCTTTGCTTTTGCGATTGCTCGCATTTCCATCTTTACCATCTCCTCTTGCATATCCACCTTTGATACCACCATCTTTACCTTTTTTAAATTTCTCTTCTTCTTCAAAACATTCACATTCAGATTCAGATTCCGACTCAGATCCAGATTCATATGGTTTTTCAATCCCACCTTTTCCACCTTTACCACCTTTTGGTCCACTTTTGGGTCCACTTTTGGGTCCTGGTTTAGGTTCACCTTTACCGAATTCAGGTTTTAACCCCCCTTTATTTTCTTTTTGATCTTCGCAATCAATTTCTTCAACTTTTTTATTTTCTTGATTATTTTTATTATTTTTATCACCTTTTTCAAGAAACCCTTTCAATTTACCAATTTTAATTGATGCAGTGACTTCATCATCATCGTTGTCTTTGGATTCACGCTTATCATTACCATGTTTACCTTTCTTATGGTCTTCAAAAAATTCATCACAATCTTCATATTTGAAACGATCATGTTCTTTCTTTTTACCATGGTCTTTAGGTTTCTCTTTTTCATGATCCTTTTCCTTTTCCTTTTCATGATCCTTTTCTTTCTCATGATCCTTTTCTTTCTCATGATCCTTTTCTTTCTCATGGTCCTTTTCCTTTCCATGGTCCTTTCCCTTTCCGTGTTCTTTCTCCTTTTCATGTTCTTTTTCCTTTTCTTTTTCCTTTCCATGGTCTTTTTCCTTTTCCTTTTCATGTTCCTTCTCTTTTTCATGTTCTTTCTCTTTTTCATGTTCCTTCTCTTTTTCATGTTCATGATCTTCCTTTTCACGTTCATGATCTTCTTGTTTCTTTCTTTCATGTTCCTTTTGCTTTTCATGTTCATGATCTTCTTGCTTCTTCTTATCATGATCCTCTTGCTTCTTTCTCTCATGGTCTTGTTTCTTTTTATCAATTACCTTTGGTTTTTCATGTTCATCGTCGGATGAAGAGTAACCACATTCACAATCTGAATCACGGTGATTATCTTCTTTATTACCTTTATGTTGTCCATCATGTTTATTTCCATCTGAATGATTTTCACCACGCTTGACTTTCCAACTGCCTTTACCACCTTTACCACCTTTACCACCTTTTCCGCCTTTACCACCGTTGCCAGCATTTCCTTTACCATTGTTAAACTCGTCACATTCTTCTTCTTCAGTAGAGTATTCCTCTTCCAGGCATTCTTCTTCAAATTGTGGTTTTCCTTTACCTCCTTTATTCATTCCTCCTTTTCCACCTTTACCCATTCCACCGTTTCCCATTCCACCTTTACCACCGCCTTTGTTCATACCTCCTTTCATACCTCCTAATTTAGATTTCCATTTACCCAAGTCAATAGCAGCAGTAATTTCGTCTTCATCACGTTTAACTTTCCAGTTGGAACCCTTGTTATTTTTACCACCCTTACCACCTTTGCCACCGTTGCCACCGTTGCCACCGTTGCCACCTTTACCACCTTTTCCTTTGTTAAATTCATCACACTCTTCCTCTTCAGTAGAATACTCTTCTTCCAGGCATTCCTCTTCAACTGGTTGTTTAACTTTTCCACCTTTTCCACCTTTATTCATACCACCTTGACCTCCTTTGCCCATACCACCTTTACCACCACCTTTATTCATGCCACCTTTCATACCACCAAGCTTAGATTTCCATTTACCAATATCAATAGCAGCGGTAACTTCTTCACCGTCATCACGTTTATCCAATTGATTCTTTTTATTTCCATAAACAGTATTTTTACCTTTGAATTTTCCATCATTGAATCCATCACATTCTTCCTCTTCAGTTTCTTCTTCTTCTTCCAGACATTCTTCTTCAAAACTAGGCTTTGGCTCTGGTGTTGGCTTTGGTTTTGGTTTTACTTTACCACCACCTTTACCTTTACCGCCATTACCTCCTTTATTCATACCACCTTTACCCATGCCGCCTTTGCCACCACCTTTGTTCATGCCACCTTTCATGCCACCTAATTTGGATTTCCATTTCCCTAAATCAATAGCAGCAGTAACCTCTTCATCATCTTCAGCCTCTTCATTAGCTTCACGTTTATTCAAGTCTTGATTGTCATCATCATCATTCTTAGAAAGAGACTCAACTTGTTGTTGTTGATCAGGATTAAAACTCCAATTTTCAACATTAACAACATCACCTTTAGGAGCAGGACCAGGAGCAGGAGTAACTGGTTGATAAATACCATCCCATTCAGGAACCAAAGCTTTATAACCATCCTTTTTGAATTGCTTAAGTTTATCCAATAAACTCAAAATATCTTTCAAAATGGCAACTTTTTCCATCGTCAATTCTTTACCCAAAGTTAACAATTGCCAAAAAATTTCACCAAATCCACGAGCAGCCAATTCAACTTTAGGACCACCATCTTCACCACCACCCATAGCATTCTTCAATGATGCTGCATCAAAAGAAAATTGAGAAAGATCTTCCAATGATGGACTTTCCTTTTGGGAATCTTGAGCAAGATCTTTTCTAATGGAGATTCCCTTTGAGAAGGAATGTTTAGTCTTCATACCATCACCACCAGCAGCAGCAGTACCATCAGCTTGAGATGAAACATCACTGCTTGGTTGAGCAGAAGCAGGATTAATGGTTAAACCATTTGCCAAATTAGCAATAAGAAATAAATTGTAAACTTTCATAAATCAGGGGAGAAGGGGGAGATAAACAACTGTTAATGAAAAGAAAATTAAAGCCAATATTATATATATATATGGGGGTATATATATATATATATTTATTGCAATGAAATTTTGGACTTATGGAAGTAAAGAAAAGAATTATGAAACCATAGGAGAACACAGCGGTTCTGGTTATATTTATAGAATAAGAATTGATATTTCATCAGTATAATTCCCTAAAAAGTTCCAATGGTAAGACAAGAGTCTTGAAAATTTCTTGGATCCTTCCTTTGATGGTTGATTCATTGTTGAAGATTTATTTTGCAATGCTGTGGAAAGAGTGTTGAACAAAATAGGAAAGTTTTTTTTTTGAGTGGGTGGTGGTGGTGCTCTTATTTTTTTGCAACTATAATGAAGACTTCATTTATTTCTTGGTTAAAAAATCAAGTGAAAGAAAAAGAGTAATAATAATCTATTCAATCAAGCATAACAGTGCAATCTGAAGGTGAATTGAAAGTAAGTAACTGGTGTAAATCCTTCTCTCATTAGTTGACGTCTTAGATTGTACATATCTATTGGAATGGCATCACATTAGAAGTTACATCATTAAAAAGTATATATTAAAAGTATGTATGAAACAATCAAACATGAAAAAGAAGCCATAAAACTACAACACCAACTTATCCCCCCATCCTCAAATTCTATCAAATTTATCTTTTCCTTAAATGAAACCATAAGGCAAAACTTTGAGGATCAAACTTAATTCTGCGGGGTCTAGAGGTCTAGAACTTTTTCTTATTCTTGTTTAATTTCATGAAAACCTATTGGATACTAATTCATAAGATTGATTATTGTTTCCATTCAGTCTTCCTCCTCCTCCTCCCCCTCCTCTTCTATTTCTTCTTGTTGTAGTCATCTTGGCAAATAATGAACTAAAATTAACGGCGCTTTTTCTTTTCACATTATTAAATTCTTCTATTGTACCATTTTTCAAACTAAATCCATCACCATCACCACCGGTGGCATTGTTTCCCATTTCTAAATCATCAATAAAAGTTTCCTTAGTTTCAATTTTTGGTGGGGTCCATCTTTTCAATAATAATGAACTGAACACAACACTAAGAGAACTAAACATCATGGCAGCACCAGCTGCAACTGGTGGTAAAACAATATTCAATGGTAAAAAGCAACCCATGGCAAATGGTAACATGAAAATATTATAAATTATTGCCCATAAGAAATTGATTTTAATTCTATTGAAAGTAGCGGTTGAGATTTGTAAGGCATTAACAACTCCATGTAAATCAGTTTGATTACTACGTCCACCAATCAATACAATATCAGCACTTTCAATAGCAATATCGGTACCAGAACTAATAGCCATACCAATATCAGCTTTAGCTAATGCTGGAGCATCATTTATACCGTCACCAATAAATGCAACATTAACACTATTACTTTGGTTGCCTCCAAGACGATTATGTAAATCAGTAATGACATTATCTTTATGTATGGGGGAAACTTCATAAAAAACGTTATCAAAGGGGATTCCTACTTCTTGAGCAATTTTTAAAGCGGCACCACGATTATCACCCGTGACCATACCAACAATATAGCCTTGAGTTTTCAAATAATTGACCACTTCCCAAGAACCAGATTTTAATGCATCAGTTAATTCAATGTATCCACTATATTCTCCATCAATAATGACATGTGATACAGTATTGGCCGAATGTAATAATTTTTCATCAATATTGTTTAATAAATTTGGGAATTTTGATTCAATTAATTTATCATTACCAACATAAACATTAAATTGAGTTTGTGGGTTATTAGCTAATGTTACATTTGCTTGAATTCCTAATCCTATCAATACATTAATATCATTTACTGTGGTGTCAAAATGATCATCATCAAAATTTAAATTTAAATTTGTTTTAGCCAGTTTAGTTAAAGCTCTACCAATAGGGTGTTCCGAATGACATTCTACTGACCCCACTAATTTCCACCAATCAGAAATAGTTAAACTTGATTTTGACATAATTGGTTGGAAATTAACTAATGACATTTCACCAGTGGTTAAAGTCCCGGTTTTATCGAAAAGTATTATATTAACTCCAGTGATTTTTTCTAAAACTTTAGCCCCTTTAATTAATACTCCATTAATTGCTCCAACACCTGTCCCTACCATAACTGCAGTTGGTGCTGCTAATCCTAAAGCACAAGGACAAGCAACAACAATAACTGAAATTGATAATTTTAAACAAACGAAAAATTTCCCATTAGTTTCATTTTGGAAAATTTTTGGTAATTTATCTTGATGGATAGTGAAACAAATTATCATCCAAAGTATAAATGTAAATATTGCCAATAACAATACAAAGGGGACAAATCTAGCAGCAATATAATCAGAGAATTTTTGTACTGGAGCTTTATTAACTTGAGATTCTTTAACTAAATTGATAATTTGTTGTAATTGAGATTTTTTCCCAGTATGTGTCACTTTAATATGAATTAAATGAGGTCCATTAATAGATCCACCTATAACTTTATCTTTCAATTTTTTATAAACTGGTAATGGTTCACCTGTTATTAAAGATTCATCAATTTCGGTTTCACCGAAAACAATTTCACCATCAGCTGGAACTTTACCTCCTGGTAAAACAATGGCAATATCATTAGGTTGAACTAAATCAATACTTATGACTCTAGTGGGGAATTCTTGCATGGATAACAGATTACTCTTTTCTGATTTTTCCAAAGATTGTTGATCTTCAATAAATTTCTGATATCCAGGAATATCATTAATAATAGTACAAGTAGATGGTGTTAACGACAATAAACTCGATAATGCAGTTGAGGTGGCACCTTTAGCTTTATTTTCTAATAATTTCCCAAAGGACACAAATGAAATCAACATCACCAAAGTATCAAATAATACTGGTGGAGGACCATTTTTTTGTCCATTCCAAACACTAACTATAATAGTTGTTAATGAAAAAATATATGAACACATGGTTGATATACAAACCAATACATCCATTGTAGCCCCTTTAAATTTTTTACGTAAAAATGATGAGAATTTCTTTATAAATACTGAACCCAAATAAAATTGAATATATGTACTTAGAATCAATTCCAATAATGAAACCAAATATAATCCTGGGAAAATCATGGTAGTTTTCCAAATGGGCCAATTCTTAGTATGATTTAAAAATAATACTGGGATCCCAAATAAAAGACTTTGAATGAAAATTTTCTTCCAATAATTGATATCTTTGACTTTTGATAATAATTTCAATTGAGTAGCTGATGATTGATCCAATGAATTTATCACCATAAATTCGATATTATCACTGATAGTATTTAATCCATCGATAATATCTCTTATCCCAACACTATCGGAATCATATTGGAAAACTAATTCGTTAACAAGACTTTTAACATCAGCAATAGTATCTTCTTCAGTTATTAATGTACCAACTTGGGTCGGCATTATATTAGAACTAGCATTCATACCACGTAATGTTAGTTCGAATTTTTGAACCCCTGATATACTTCTTAAATAAGCTTCAATATTATAACGTAAACCAATTAAATCAGTAGTATGATTAACTCCAACAATTTTTAGAGTAACTTCTTCATTAGAATCATTGGTATTTTGGTATTGATTTAAATTTATTGATTTATTGAATGTTGGCGTAAATCCACAATCTTCAATCGCCTCTTTTAATTGTTGAACCGTAGTGATCGTAGAATCATGAACAATCGAAGCTTCTTCAGTGATCAATGAAACTGATACATTTTCCACTCCAGGTAATTTTTCTAAAACATTAGTTATTGAAGCCGAACAAGCACCACAAGTCATTCCAATTATCCCAATAGTAGTATTTAATCTTTTCAGTTGATCTTGCAGAGATTCTGGTGCCAGTGATTGTTTAGTTTTTGAACTTTCAATTTGTGCATCAAATCCACAATCTTCAATAATAGTTATAATATTTTCAGGGGATAATTTAGGTGAATGCATAATTAATCCATTTTCGGTAACCAATGAAATTGATGCCTTATAAACCCCAGGAGTTTTCTCTAATGCTTCAGTTATAGAAGCTGAACATGCACCACATGTCATGCCTTGAATATTAACCGTTGTTTTACATTGTGGTGCTGTACTAGACAAGATTTTCACGGGGAATCCAATTTCTGATATGGCATTTAATATACTCATATCGTCATAATCATTAGAATCATATATAAGAGTAAGTTCTTGATGATCGAAATCTTTAGATTTGAGTTTGGGGAATAATTCATCTAGTATATTAATAACATCCGTTATATCCTTAGCAGTATGTAAATCTAAAACTTCCAAAACCACCGTGACATTATTATTTTGGTTGGGATTTGATTCAAGGATGGCCAGTGACTTCATCTTTCACTTGATAATTTATAAAAGAACAATATAGGTTTATTATTCAAAGGAAAAGGGAAGAAAGATACAAATTGATATTAATTTTTTTTTTTGTTTTCTTTTTTTCGGGATTCGGCTTTCTTCTAATTTGGTGATCAGTTACTTTCAACCTATGAAACTATGTATTAACTTCTTGGTTAAAGGAAGATTGAATTTGTTTTGGGTACTTTGTAAGTATTGAATAATTGAAAGACCCTTTTTGTTTTCCCAATTAATAAGAATCTGAGCAAGGCTTATTATGTATCAAGGGTAGGTAGGGTGGCGATGGGAAATGATATAAAATTTCTTGTGAAAAAAAAAAAATTCAGAGGGGGGGGATGGGAAGAGATCGGATAAATATAAAAATGAAGGAAGAGTGAAGAAAGTAGAGGTTATATATATACTATAAACTAATAAATTAAATAATTCGTAATTCTCAGGTTGACAATACAATTTAGTAATAGTAATAATAAAAGATGAAGAGTATGAACCAATGAAAACGAATATACATGGAAGAATTAGATGAGCTTTTCTTGCGTTAAATAATAATAAAAATTTTTTTTTTTTATCTTTTTCATCTTTAACTCAGTTGATGATTGAAGGAAATCAATTTTTGTGTTATTGTAAAACAATTGAATTTAATAAGGGCTGACTCCCAACTCAGTTGTTGGCACAATGAAGACTGAATTTATTAACCAATCAGATGCCATCATTTTTAGTCCGATCTTCATCTTCTTCATCTTCTTCTTATTATTACATTCCTCAAGATTTATGTACCAATTCAAAACAATTCTACCCACTTCTATTCTATTCAAAAATCTACTACAATCGTAGTCTTGTCCTTTGATACATTATTAATAGTAGTAGATACAACTTACACAATGAATCAACTACTACAACTGCGATTGTTTAATTTCCGGGATTGATATTAAAAAACTATTATGAATAATAATTAACGATTATTGGATTAACTAAAAATTAAGAAAGTATCACAAAACTTTTTTGTTTTTAATTTCTTTTTTTAATTTTATTAGTAAAACCATACATGCATATCAAACGATTGGAATCTTCTTTCATTTCTAGTTAATAACTCTTTCGGTAACCGTTGTTGATGTTGTTGAAGTATTGGTGGATTTACTACCCCTTTGCTGCTGCTGCTGCTTCTTCAATTGTTCTTGTTTCTTTTTATTTTTATCTAAACCCGTTCCATGATATTTATGAGATAATTGTTTATAAGCTTGTTTAGTATTTAAGACATTACCTAATTCATCTTTATAAGTTAATTCAACTTTTGGATTATAAATTTTCAAATTATTTTGTACCATCCCCAGGTTCGTCTTCTTAGTAGTAGTACCTGTATTATTATCAATGATTATACCTTTTTGTTTTAATCTTGTGTCTAGTAATTTTTCAAAATATCCTGATCGTTCAATTTTAGGCATACGAATATATGATTTATCTTTACTTAATTCTTCTTTAAGGATTCTTTCTTCAATTGAGATTTTCATTTTTAATAATTCGGATTTTTTGATTGCTTCTTCTCGAGCCAATTCTTGTTGTCTTAATTCTTCATTGGTGGTTGTTATTGATTCAGGGTCTAATATATTACGAGATTTCAAAAATTTTAAAGTTTCAGCTAATCCACCACTGAATTTTGGTGCTTCATCTTCTTTTTGTTTCTCTTCAACAATAGAATACACTCCAGGATTAGTCTGTTTCGATTCTACTTCCTGTTGTTTAACATCATCCTCATCATCATCATCAGCACTTTCTTCATTGATGTTTGCAGTAACTTCAACTTCACCTGATTCACTCAAAATATTAGTCTCCAAATTGTTTAAAAATCCTATTGTATCATTATATACATTATTATTATTGTTGTTGTTTTTCAAGTTTTCTTGTTCTAATTTCCTTTCAAATTCCCATCGTTTATTAGCAGATATTTCTTCAGCTAATTGTTCTGGAGTAAATTCCAATCTAGTTTGTAATTTTTTGGTTCTTAAATTGGATATACTATTAGATAATTGATTTTCAATATCATCAATATCATCATCATTACCAATATTAGTCTCTACCAGTAATTCAACTGGTTTTATAGTATCATCTAACAATTTCAACTTGTTTGACTTCTTCTTGTTATTGTCTTTCTTTTTCTTGATTTTTTTCATCTTTATAGGAACATTTGATTTGATGTTGTTATTATTACTTAAAGTGACATTATCAAGATCTTCAAATAAATTAGTAATTGCCATCATATTCTTCTTTTTATCCTTTGGTGGTGGTGGTGGTTTAGCAGTATTTGAAGATAAATCAATAGTAGATCCACTCATTATCACTTTATCGTTTGTTAATAACCCATCAATATCATTAAACTCTTCCTCCTCCTCTTCTTCTTCTTCTTTATTATTTCTTCTATAATGTCTCCCATTAAATTTAATATTCTCTGCTTCTTTCCTTTCTGCTAAATTTCGTTTCAATTTTGCCTTATTAGATAAATCTTGATTCATTAAAATACTCCCCGTTCCATCTTCATCATCATCGTTTATTAGATCAGTGTCTTTCAATGTTAATATTTCATTATTACCAAGTGATTGCAATTCTTTAGTAGTATGACCAATAATAGTGGTAGTTGGACCTGTATCATTTAGGTTTGATTTAACAATCGTTGTTTTCTGTTTCTTGTGAGGTTTACTAGATTCAGTAGATTCACCTAAATTATTTAACCAATCATCAGTATCTAAATCTTCAGCATTATCAATTATGGTTTCATTAGTTAGAAATTTCCGTTTATTGGAATTAAATTTGGCAATATTTATTCTTTCAATTAATTGATTATTCTTCAAATTTTGTAATCGTTCCCGTTCATAATCTTCATAATTCTTATATTCGGTACTATCACTTG
>OKKB01000216.1_pt1 | contig 27680 bp, 15 predicted proteins | sample 1613931 | NCBI WGS metagenome assembly OKKB01 (sample SAMN04436893, study PRJEB24849) | human gut metagenome | biome: human gut; feature: NICU; material: stool | host: Homo sapiens | place: USA: Saint Louis, MO | collected 2012-02-08
GAATATTACGCTTGTTTTTTTTTTTATTTGCTTTCCACCTTTTTTTTTTTACTTTATTTGTTTTTTTTTTTTTTTTTTTTGTTTTTAGCTCTCCTTTATAAGTTTTATTATGAGTAGTTTTATATTTGTTCTATTCATCTATTAAATATAATTTCCGTAGTTTACTTAATCTTTCTAAACCTTCATTAACCGTAAAACTATTTTTTCTTTTTCTGGTTGGTGGTTGATTTGAATCAATTGACGTATCTATATCCATCAAGCTGCTATCATAGATGTATTCTCCAACAGGACCTATATTAGTTTTTGATTGAACTAACATTTGGTAGAAATATGCCGGTAAGTTATTGTGCAAGTAGGCACACCAAGGTTTGTGTTGAGTCCGTGGATCAAATTTCGATTCTACTATTGTATCAAACTCAGTATTATCATCATTTTGGGTACCTGACATGGCATATTTCACTGGAGTCAAGATTTTAGACAGTGATAATTTCAAATGTGTTGAACATTCTTGATGATTTGAAGAGTGGTCAGAATTTAAAAACACTCTTTGATTGCACATATTACAACTCATTACTAATATTATGTCTCTAGCATAGCTTTGAACATTTAAAGCCCAGCCATGCAATGCTAGTTGGTATATCCAAGAAGGTATATTGTATGCCAACCCAGCACTAAAATTCTCTTTATTGTCTCGGAAAAATTTCGCCATTAACCATTCATTGGAAACGTGAATAAAATCATCATTATTTACTTGCAGTTGGAGAAACTCACTTGTAAAAGTATCAGAATATTCTTGTAAAATTAATGTATTGTCAATTAAATTCTTTAAATTCTTGCAATATTCTTGAATTAAAAATTGATTGGTATTAGGTAAATATTGTCTTAAATGGTATACTTCTTCAATTGGTGTTTCAAAATTTTTCCATAAACAATTGGGTCCATGTCCAGTATTTTCAATCTGCTTTGTATATAACTCAACTAATTTTTTTTGAAATGATTCATCAAATGTTTTCCCACTTAAATATTGGAAATCAAATGGTGTTTCCACAATAGTGGAATTTCCATTGTGCAAATCATTAGATTCAAATTTTAAAATCAATTGTTGATTACAATATGTACACAACAAATGGTTTTTAGTTTCCTTTACCCCAAACGATACACATTTCCATCCATTTATGGCACATTTCAACTCATTTATAGACGAGTCGTCTATCGATTTCCAATTTAAGGAATTAAATGATTTCAACCTCGCTAAAAGTGAGCTTAAATCGTAAGGATCAAAATTTGAATTCATTTTGGAACTATTCACTTTATCAATATTCCACTTTGCTTGAAATTTTGATTTATGAAACTTGAAATGATTCTTCTGTTTGATTTTTTGGAAATATAGTATATCTGGATGATCACTATAATTATTACTTTTTGTTGATACTGGACTGTTTGAATCAGAAGATTTATAAGAATCGTGAGAAGGTGATTCAATAATCAGTAAACAATCTTGTAGTATTTGAGATGTTGATGAAATATGAGTTGAGTTTTCAAATGGTTCATCCATTGTTAATTTAAATATTTCTTCCATCTTTTTCTTGTAAGTATTACTACTATGGCTTTTTTTTTTATTTAAAATGGGAGGGAAAAATAATTTTAGGTATTTGACTGCCAACCACCAGGAGCTATAAATTAATAAGAAAAATGACTTAAATAAATGTATATCTGTAATCCACAGTTTTCTCTTTGAAATTAGTCAAAATTAATCTGAATTCGGAATTAAATTGGGAAATGGCAGAAATTTTTGTTTTCCTTTCGGAAGTAGTGTCAATACAACCAAAATTTATGCGAAAAACAGGAAACCGTCGTAGCGGAAATTGATATATCACGTGACTCTGTGTAGGTCTTTTTTTTTTCATCAGTTTTTTTTTTTCTTTTCTACATTAACATTTCAACGAAAGAAAACCTATCTAAGACACAACTTACTATATTAACTCATACAAACATTATACAATGTCAAATAATAAAAGGCCAGTATTAGAGGAAGTTGATGATGATGACATCGACAATATGGACATGGATATTGCTGAATTTGATCCAAGTTTGACTACACCAATAGCACCAAAAAGACCAGAGCCAACAGTAGTACGTTCTCAAGATTCAGAACCATCATTATTTCCAAACATTCCTTTGAATCAAGTGCAACCTCCACCGAAACAAGCATCCAGTAGAAATGGAATAATGGATCCTAATTCGTTTACAGAAGAAGAAAAGAAACAATTTGATCAATTTCAAATCATATATCCGTGTTATTTTGATATAAATCGTTCCCATAAACAAGGTAGAAGAGTCAGTATTGATAGGGCAGTGGAGAATCCATTAGCAACAACCATTTCCGATGCTTGCAGGAGACTTGGGTTGCCAGTGTTTTTAGAATTAGATAAAACTCATCCAAAAGATTTTGGTAACCCCGGTAGAGTAAAAGTGTTGTTTAAAGCAGTTTTCGATAATGGGAAACTCATTAATCCAAAATTACAAACAAAAAGAGTTTTATTTAATGTTATTGCCGAATATTTAAGTGAACATCCAACTACATTAGAATCAATTGGTCCAAAAAGTGGTGTTCCTCGTCCACCTGAATTTGAAAATGATTTCCAACCAGAAGAAATTCCTAAAGTTAAAGGATTTAAAATGAATACTATAGTGCCTATACATTCAAATTTGACATTGAAACATCCAATGACAAAACACATTTATGATCCAGAACCAGAAACTCCAGCTGCTGGTAAACCGAATGTTCCGAAAATCCCAAAAAAGAAAGTAATGAAAATAAGAGGTTAAATGGGTTCAGTAGCTGTATAATTTATAATAAATACTTGATGATTTTATATCTACTGTTTTTGGCTGTATATATATACATATGTGTTTGTGCGTGTGTTTGCTTATAGGTACACGTTTAAGCACCATATTTACTTCTATATTGTTCAATGGATTTTAAATCTTCATCATTAATTTTACCGTTCAAGATACTTATAACTTCACCCAAATTAACAATTGATAAAACTGGAATTTGATATTTTTCAGAAACAGCTTGTGTAGCAGATTTGGTTGGATCAGTAGCAGTAGTTTCTTGTCTATCCAAAGCAATGATACAACCAACAACTTGACCTTTTTCGTTACCAATGATTTCAAATGCTTCATTGATAGCAGTTCCAGCAGTGATCACATCATCAATGATCAAGATTTTTTTATCTTTCAAACTACATCCAACAATTGATCCACCTTCCCCATGATCTTTCTTTTCTTTTCTGTTAAATGAATAACCAATATCACCATAATTTATTGGGTCTAATTCAGCTAATTTAGCCACAGTTATAGCTGCCAAGGGGATCCCCTTATAAGCAGGACCAAATAAAATATCAAATTTTAATCCCGATGCAATGATTGCTTCAGCATAAGAAGTGGCTAAATTAGATAAGAGTTTACCAGTGTTGAACAATCCCAAATTGAAAAAATATGGTGATTCACGTCCTGATTTAAGAGTGAATTTACCAAATTTTAATGCTTGAGAATCAAGAGCCAATTGTAAAAATGATGATTTATAAGATGCCATGGTTGTTTGTTTGTGTTTGTAACAGTGCTGTTCTACATGAGAAGAGAAGAAGGGGAGCAAAAAGGAAGAAGAATGAATTGTTATGATATTACGATCTAGCAATGCTCAAATTAAAAATGTTGGTTTGGAAAAAAAAAATTTTGATGAAGAGGTCGTGTGTGTTTGTACAACTGTGAGTTTTAGTTGCAAAATTTGGTCCATCGGTAGGATTAAACAATTATTGATTAGCATTTAAGTTATTAACCATCTCTATGGATCAAATAAACGAAAAACTGAATAATGAAGATTTTAAAAAATTACAATGAGGAAACCGCTGAAACCCTTTTTTTGTTTTGTTTTTTAATATTTTTGAAAATTTTTTGCAAGGAATTAATATTAAAAAAGAATTAAATTGAAGAGTTCATTGCTGAGGCTAAAAGAAAGACAAGGAAAACTAAATCATAAGAAAATATAATTCTTCTTTTGGAAATATTCGTAACCCTGTCGATACGAACAAAATATTCCTATAGAAACAATACAATGTAAATGGTGATACTACTCCAAAAAAAGAATATAATAGATCAATTGAACGTGGCGAAGTAAATTTCAAATTGAGACTTTTATTCCAAATTTACTGTGCGAATCACAATATCAACAGCCAATTGGCGAAAGAATAAAAGTAGTAGTTGTAATGGTAGTAGTAGTAAAAGAAAAATGAAGAAGAACTAAAATAAAAAATCCCTCAAGATTGTATATATACGTGTTGTGTTGTGTATAGTTGTGGGGAGATTTCAATTGTTTCATTCAAATTTTTGCTCTTGTATCTCTTTGTTATTAAGAATCTTTACAGATTCGAAATTTAGTTTCATTTCCCTTCCTCCTAAGTAAAAAATACATTTTATTTTTTTTATTCAATGAAAATTTTAGTGCCATTCCAAGTCTTACTTTTACTTGATGTTTTCAATACGACAACAACAACAGCCTTACTTAGTTTGATGATCCTTAAGAGTACAAAAGTGATTTTCATTGACATCACTACTAGAGAACAATTGCTAACTATTATGTACTTGTTTTCTTACCTCGGATAAGCAATTATCAATGATTACCAAATATACCCACAATAGTTACTTTGATAAATATACTCCAACACACATCAAATATTGGTTGAACTCACTTTCTTAATAACTGAAATAACAAGATCAGTGAGTAATAAATCACAGTCATTATTTAAACAATCAATTAGAAATGTTACAAAACAGTAAAAATCAATCTAATTTATTGTCGTAGCTGCAACATTTTACCAATACTAAAAAATCTCAAACTTTACGTCATATAATTAATTGGAAATCAATTTCCATTAAGATGAAGATAATTAGTAGTAGAGGTATGGCTGATAGAGAAATAGATACATACATTCTCTCTCGATATATATGTGGGTGTGTGTCTGTGCGTGTACGTGTACGTGTATTTTTTTTTTGGCTAGTTTGTTTGTTCCTGTTTTTGTGTCATGAGGGATTTTTCTTGTACCTTTTTTTTTTCGTTTGATTGAAATTGGGTTGTAAGAAATCAATCTCAGTTTTTTGTTAGTTTTCTCTTTTTTTTTTTTGCAGTTAAACAACAAGCCATTCTATTATGAAAATTAGGAAATTACGATCTTTCTATTATCTACAATTTAGTAAGTATTGATATCTTATTGAATTTGAAAGCAAAACTCTCCCCTCTCAAAGAAATTAAATCCCTCAAAAAAAACATCCATACCACAATACTTTTCATTAACAATTAATCAAGGATGAAAGGGTGCTTAACGTGTGTAGGTGTGGGTGTGCTTGTTGGAAAAGAAGAATGAAACGGCATTGAGTGAATCAGGGTAACAATCAATAATAATCCATTAAAGTATAAATAGTAATTAGGTTTCTCTAATCTTTTATTCATTTTTTGTTTATTTTTATTCTAGTCTAATTCAAGAAATCAACAAATAACATCTAATTGATCAAATGGAATCTACATACACAGAAAGTACAATTTCCAAATTGGAAGATAAAGAGGAAACAATCAAATTTGATGAGTCTGAATTGGAAGAACAACTGCATCGAGGAAGAGATAAAAAGAGAAGATTATCATTTCATTCTCGTCATTCTTCAGCCAGTAGACATAAAATTTTTCCAATACGTGAATCAGTTGATCCTGGTTCAGTATTACCTACTGTTTTCAGAACTATTTCTCATAATATTGATATTGAAAAAAATCATCAACCAATTGATTCTAGCGATGATAATGATGATAAAGTTGACAAAGCTGACGCTGCTGCTAAAACCAAATTTAGTAATTATTCATTTAATAGTGATGATATTGGTGATATTGTTGAAAAATTCAAGACTGATTTGACTAATGGATTATCTGCAAGTCAATATCAAGAAAACTTGAAAACTTATGGTATCAACAAACAATCTAAACCTCCATCAGGATTATTGAAAAGAATATTCATGTATTTCTTTGGTGGATTTGGTTTGTTATTATTAGTTGGTGGTGTATTATGTATCATTTGTTGGAAACCTTTAGGTTCACCTCCAGCAGTTGCCAATTTGGTTCTTGGGGTGATTTTATTGGTGGTGTTTTTAATTCAAGCCGGATTCAATTTCATTCAAGATTATTCAAGTTCTAAAGTTATGGAATCAATTCATAGTTTGGTTGCCAGTGAAATTATGTGTATTAGAGATGGTCAAAAAATTAAAATCAGTTCTCAAGATCTTGTTCCTGGTGATATTATTATTTTTGCCCCTGGGGTTAAAATTCCTGCTGATGCTAGAGTCATTAGTAATTCCCCTGATTTGTCATTTGATAGAGCAATTTTAACTGGTGAATCGAAACCTATCATGGCTACTTCTTTCAGTGAGGAACCAGGTACAAATTATTTGGAAAGTTCTTGTATTGCTATGCAAGGTACTTTTTGTGTCAATGGTACTGGTAGAGGGATTGTTGTATCTACTGGTGATAACACAATTTTTGGTTCAATTGCTCAATTATCTTCAAAACCTAAAACTGGATTATCTCCACTTCAATCGGAAATTATTAGATTTGTGGCTATAATTTCATGCATTATTTTATTCTTGGTTATTTTGGTGATTGTTGTTTGGTGTGCTTGGTTACATCGTGATTATCCTGATTGGATCAACGTGGCCAATTTGATCATTTCCATTGTTAGTTTTGCCATTGCCACAATTCCAGAATCTTTACCGGTTTCCATTGCCTTTGTTTTACTATTAACTGCATCAAAGATGAAACAACATCAAATCTTGGTGAAATCATTACACATGTGTGGTACTTTGGCCTCCTGTAGTGTTTTATGCTTTGACAAAACAGGAACATTAACCCAAAATAACATGAAAGTGACATTGTCTTGTATTGGTGATAAATTACACGAGGAAAGTGAAAAGGAAGAAAACAATGATATTTTTGATAGTTGTGCTGCCACTCAAGTATTCACAATTGGTGCCTTGTGTAATGAAGCCACTATAGTTAATAACACTGCTCTTGGTGGTAATGCAACTGATAGGGCTATACTTCAATTTGTTGAAAAAAATACCAGTACTGAAATTTTAAAAGCTAAATGGATGAAAAAATTGGATATTCCTTTCAATTCAAAAGATAAATATATGATATCATTAGTTGAACCAGTGAAAGCAACAGCAACTTCCAGTTGGAATGAAATTGGTTTTGAAGATAATGAAAATTTCTTATTGTTAGTGAAAAGTGCTCCTGATGTATTGATTGATAATTGTCAATTCAGAATGAATGAAAATGGAACTTTGCAACCTTTAACCACTGATGAAATACAATATTACAAGGATATCCAAAGAAAATGGTCTAGTGATGGTAAAAGAGTTATTCTTTTCGCATCAAAAATGGTGTCACGTCAATCACTTAACTTGGCTGATAGAATTACTAGTGCAAATAAATTGAAAGAAGAAATTAGTTCTGGTTTGATATTTATGGGATTAGTCGGTATAGAAGATCCACCAAGAAAAAATATTGACCATGTGATTGGCATTTTAAGAGATGCTGGTATTAAAATCGTCATGATTACTGGTGATTTTGAATTAACTGGGGTATCAATTGCTAAACAATGTGGAATTGTTACTAGTGGAAAAATTGCCAAAGTGAATACCTTGGGAGATAGTGATAAAAATTCAATTAGTGTCACTGGTCCTGAATTAAACCTGTTGGATGAGTCACAATGGGAACAATTGGTGGCACACAATGAATTGGTTTTCACTAGAACTACCCCAGAACAGAAATTATTGATTGTTGAAAAATTTCAAAAGTACGGTCAAGTGGTTGGGATGACTGGTGACGGTATCAATGATGCACCAGCATTGAAACAATCAGACATTGGTATCTCTATCTTGGATGCATCTGATATTGCCAAAGAAGCTGCTGATTTGATCCTTATGAATTCAGATGCTGATCAATTATTCTTATCAATCGTCGAAGCATTGAAATTTGGTAGATTGGTATTTGAAAATTTGAAAAAGACTATTTGTTACTTATTACCAGCTGGGAGTTATTCTGAATTATGGCCAGTGGTGATGAATGTGTTCTTCGGTATGCCACAAATGTTGTCGTCATTCCTTATGATTATTATCTGTTGTTTAACTGATTGTGCTGGTTCAATTGTATTAGCATATGAAGGTGCTGAAAGTAACTTGTTAAAAAAGAAACCTAGAGTGGTAACTGGAGAAAGATTAGTCAATTTCAAACTCTTGTTCCATGCTTATTTCTGTCTTGGTACTTTTTACACATTCACGTCATTTTTGGTGGCATTTTTGAATTTAACTCGTCGTGGTTTGAAATTTGATCAATTTTCGTTATCTTTTGGTTCTTATCAAGATATTCCTAATGTAACCAATTGGCTTAACATGTCTTCATCAATTTATTTTGTCAATTTGATTATATTGCAAATGTTTAACTTGTTGTCATTAAGAACAAGACATTTGAGTCTTTTCCAACACTCGATACTAAAAAACAAAAAAGTGATATTTGTTGTTCCCTTTGTTTTGTTGGTCAATTTTATCATCAATTATATTCCTGCCATCCAAAGAACTATGGGCACATCACAAGTCCCCGTTGAATACTACTTTATTGCAGTTGGGTTTGGGTTAGTGGTATTCACTTATGATGAATTAAGAAAATTGATTGCCAGAAAGTATCCAAACAGTTTTACTGCAAGAATTGCTTGGTAACACATCATTGGTGGGGAAGAAGTTATAGTATATAGTTTGAAGTTGAACCACTACTACTACTATTGTAATATATGGGTCTTGCTTTGTATATATATATAAATGATGTATATTTATAATTTCAACTCAATTACTCGATCTAGACAATCTCGGAAAACACACGCACAAAAAAGAACAGTAGCTCATCCCCCCCGTTAACGGAAGAGAGATGACAATAAGAAGCATAACACAAAAATTAGATCCACTAATTAAATGAAAAAAATTTTTTTTGGTAATTTTTTGTTGAATCAGTGCACGTGAAATGGTATGCCACTGTATCTTTTTGTTGTTTTTTTAGTTTTGGTGCTGATTTTCAATCTGAAAAGCCAGCCAGGATAATGTTTGCCACTGGAATATAGTCAATTAATAAACCGTAAAAAGTTACAACACCGGTGGCAAATGCAATTATAGATCAAAATCAATCTTGGTCATTCAAGATAAGAAAGTTTCAGAAGCCTAGGTCAATTGTGGATGGCATTGACACTATATTTTTTTGCCGTCAAAATATAAGTTCCAATTGTTTTCCTTGATAGATCTTGGAGTGGAGTTCTGCATATAAGCCAATTACACGTTGTTGTAATTTTCAGAGTCATTTTTTCAAATTTTGTTTAATCTGAAAAATTTTCCCTCATTGTGTTTTTTTACCAACAAAAAAGAAGAATACTTGACAATCTATACACGCCCACACGCACACACACACAGTTTCTCTTAGTCCTCGCCGCCCACTCCTCGTTTAGGAATTGTTCAATTTTCACTCCCACACTTTTAAATACTTTAGAAAAAAAACTGTATAAAATCAATTGAATATCCCCCCCTATTCTGAAATTTTTCATTTATTCTCTTCTTCTCTTTTTCCTTTTTCTTATTTTTCTTCTAATTTTGTTAAGATTTTATCTACAAATCAAAAACTTTTCATATCCCCCCCATTATAATCAACAATGGTTCAATCTTCCGTCTTAGGTTTCCCACGTATTGGTGGTCAAAGAGAATTAAAGAAAATTACCGAGGCTTACTGGTCTGGTAAAGCTACTGTTGAAGAATTGTTAGCTAAAGGTAAAGAATTGAGAGAGCACAATTGGAAATTACAACAAAAAGCTGGTGTTGATATCATTCCATCTAATGATTTCTCCTACTATGATCAAGTTTTAGATCTTTCTTTGTTGTTTAATGCTATCCCAGAAAGATACACCAAATTTGATTTGGCTCCAATTGATGTTTTGTTTGCCATGGGTAGAGGTTTACAAAAGAAAGCCACTGAAACTCAAGCTGCTGTTGATGTTACTGCTTTGGAAATGGTTAAATGGTTTGATTCTAACTACCATTATGTCAGACCAACCTTTTCTCACTCTACTGAATTCAAATTGAACACTGCTGCTGGTATCAAACCAGTTGATGAATTCAACGAAGCTAAAGCTTTGGGTGTTCAAACCAGACCAGTCATCTTGGGTCCAGTTTCTTACTTGTATTTAGGTAAAGCTGACAAAGATTCCCTTGATTTGGAACCAATTTCCTTGTTACCAAAGATCTTGCCAGTTTACAAGGAATTGTTGCAAAAATTGAAGGAAGCTGGTGCTGAACAAGTTCAAATTGATGAACCAGTTTTGGTTTTGGACTTGCCAGAAGCTGTTCAATCCAAATTCAAAGAAGCTTACGACGCTTTGGTTGGTGCTGATGTCCCAGAATTGATCTTGACTACCTACTTTGGTGATGTCAGACCAAACTTGAAAGCCATTGAAAACTTGCCAGTTGCTGGTTTCCACTTTGATTTCGTCAGAGTTCCAGAACAATTGGACGAAGTTGCTTCTATCTTGAAAGATGGTCAAACTTTGTCTGCTGGTGTTGTCGATGGTAGAAACATTTGGAAGACTGATTTCGCCAAGGCTTCCGCTGTTGTCCAAAAAGCTATTGAAAAAGTTGGTAAAGATAAGGTTGTTGTTGCTACTTCATCTTCATTGTTGCACACTCCAGTTGATTTGGAATCTGAAACTAAATTAGACGCTGTTATCAAGGACTGGTTTTCCTTTGCTACTCAAAAATTGGATGAAGTTGTTGTCATTGCCAAGAATGTTTCTGGTGAAGATGTTTCTAAACAATTAGAAGCCAATGCTGCTTCCATCAAAGCTAGATCCGAATCTTCTATCACCAACGATCCAAAGGTTCAAGAAAGATTAACTACCATTAACGAAGCTTTGGCTACCAGAAAAGCCGCTTTCCCAGAAAGATTAACTGAACAAAAGGCTAAATACAACTTGCCATTGTTCCCAACCACCACCATTGGTTCTTTCCCACAAACCAAAGACATCAGAATCAACAGAAACAAATTTGCTAAAGGTCAAATTACTGCTGAAGAATACGAAGCTTTTATCAACAAAGAAATTGAAACTGTTGTTAGATTCCAAGAAGAAATTGGTTTGGATGTTTTAGTCCATGGTGAACCAGAAAGAAACGATATGGTTCAATACTTTGGTGAACAATTGAATGGTTTTGCTTTCACCACTAACGGTTGGGTCCAATCTTATGGTTCTAGATATGTCAGACCACCAATTATTGTTGGTGATGTTTCCAGACCAAAAGCTATGACTGTTAAAGAATCTGTCTATGCTCAATCTATTACTTCTAAACCAATGAAGGGTATGTTGACTGGTCCAGTCACCATTTTGAGATGGTCATTCCCAAGAGATGATGTTTCTGGTAAAATCCAAGCTTTGCAATTGGGTTTGGCTTTAAGAGATGAAGTTAACGACTTGGAAGGTGCTGGTATTACTGTTATCCAAGTTGATGAACCAGCTATCAGAGAAGGTTTGCCATTGAGAGCCGGTAAAGAAAGATCCGACTATTTGAACTGGGCTGCTCAATCATTCAGAGTTGCCACTTCTGGTGTTGAAAACTCTACTCAAATCCACTCCCACTTCTGTTACTCCGATTTGGATCCAAACCATATTAAAGCTTTGGATGCTGATGTTGTTTCCATCGAATTCTCCAAGAAGGATGATCCAAACTACATTCAAGAATTCTCTGAATATCCTAACCACATTGGTTTAGGTTTATTCGATATCCACTCTCCAAGAATTCCATCTAAACAAGAATTTGTTTCCAGAATTGAAGAAATCTTGAAGGTTTACCCAGCTTCTAAATTCTTGGTCAACCCAGATTGTGGTTTGAAAACTAGAGGCTGGCCAGAAGTTAAGGAATCATTGACCAATATGGTTGAAGCTGCCAAAGAATTCAGAGCTAAATACTAATCTTTTATGATTCAAAGCATTCATTGATTTATTTTGCATTTTCAATTCTTGAAATGTTGAATTATTGAGTCGTGGTTAGTATTCAATTACATTTTATTCAACATTAATGTAATTTCTTTTTTATGTTTTATGACGACAATTTGATATGAAACTTTTTGATTTTTTAATTGTGATTAATTTGGAGACGTTTTTAGATCTTTCCCGTTTTCTTGAAAATTTGGGAAAGTTGGAAATGTTTCTTTATTATATTTTTTTTATTTACAAAACTTGTACTTTATTATTTGGGATTTCAACATCGGTTCTTATATATATATTAATACTGTTTATATAGATATTTTATTATTAAAATGATATAAAGCAGTCTATTAAATTAGAATAAAAAAATGTGTTTAGGATGTAGATTGTAGCTTGTTTGGAAATGAAGTTTGATCTAGTTTGACTTGTTGGTTGTTGGAACTTGTCGTGTGGAATGAGTCAAAAAAAATGGTGGAATAGAATTAAAATATTGCCATCAATTCTTTCGTAAATTAATTTGTTGTTCAACCCCGAAGTTAACACGTTTTTTTACAATTATTTCACAACTATTTAAAAGAAATATGTCTGAAAATACTCCAGATTCCCAATTGATTGCTGAATTTGTATCTATAACAAATTCTTCTACATACCTTGCTGAACAGTATTTACTGAGAAACAGCAATGATTTAGTGGAAGCAGTTGAGGATTTCTATGCCAACAATGAACCATCTCAAAAATCAGAAACCAAAAAATCTTCTTCTTCTAATGCTAAAGGCTCTGGTGTTAAAACATTTAGAGACTTGAACGATGAAGATGATGATGAAGAGGATGACAAGACCAATACCAATTTCTTTACTGGAGGAGAGAAATCAGGATTGCAAGTTGAAGATCCCAATAAAGATAAGGATAATGACAGATCAATAATTGATCAAATTTTCCAAAAAGCCAGAGAACAAATGCAACAACCAGATGATAGACCAAGTGCTTCTCAAAATGATCAACCATCACCAATTAAATTTTCAGGCAAAGGGTTCAAATTGGGTGACGGGAATGAACCAAGTCAAGTAGTGGAGGATCCTAATGCCAGTGCTAAAAAATTCAGACCTAGTAAAGTGACTAGAGAAATTACATTTTGGAAACAAGGTTTCACAGTAGGTGATGGACCTTTGCATAGATACGATGATCCAAGAAACGCCAGTGTTTTGCAAGAATTGAACCAAGGAAGAGTTCCAATGTCAATTTTAGATGTTGAATTTGGCCAAGATGTTGATGTTTCTGTATACAAGAAAACCGACGAAGATTGGACACCTCCGAAAAGAAAAATTGGTGGTTATCACGGTGCAGGTCATAGACTAGGCTCACCAGTACCTGGGGAAGTACTTGTAAATAATGAAGCATCATCTCAACCTGATATCAAAACCGAAACTGAAATTTCTAAACCAAAAGACGGAGGCGAAGGTGACTCCACAGTTCAAATAAGATTTGCCAATGGTAAAAGAACATCACACAAATTCAATTCCTCGGATTCTATTCTCAAGGTTTATGAATTTGTTAAAAATCATGAATATAATTCTGAACCTACTAGACCATTCACTTTAAGTCATGCATTCCCAGTCAAACCAATAGAAGAAAGTAGTGACATTACAATTTCTGATGCTAAATTGAAAAATGCAGTGATTGTTCAAAGATGGAAATAGAATTGTATAAGAAAAAAAGAAGATATAAATGAAAAGCCGATCCTTTTCCAATTCTTTGTGCTTTCTTGAATTGGTTTTGTAGATCTCTCTACCCACAAAAAACTTTGAGAAGAAGAAGCACTAAACAAGCGCAGACAAAAAAAAAATCAAAAATTTATCAAAAAAAATTTGCAACAGATATTTCTGTAACTTACTTGTATACTATCTATTCATTATCGATATAGTCCCATGTTGCATGGGGTAATACAATTATGCTCATATCACTACTACGAAGACAATCTAATTTAAATAGCTTTAGATCATCATATTTTTCATTATTACTACGACGAAGCTCATCAAAATCTTCAACTGCATTTTTTCATGAGAATCCAATAAGTAGAACCGATGCCATTACTAACAATGATTTTAATCCAAACTTGAAATTTAAGCATTATTATGATAGTCAAAATTGTTTTATTAACCCATGTTCTCATTACAATAAGCATACAGTAGCGAGGCCCAAAAAGATTGAACAATTTTATACTCCTCCCCAAAACTTTCAGGATATCATTGATCAAAACGAAAATAATATCCCAGTAGAAGGATCATTTGTTGAGATAACTAGACCAGATTTTAAACCTAGAATAGGTTTGGTAGTTAGACAAGCACTCTCGAGATTTGATGAAAGATATAATAAATTACTAGTGTTGACAAGTGATAACGAGTTACTAGATGTCTCAGCATCGGAAGTCAATTTCCATTTACACCAAATGATCCCTCATGACTTTATCAGTTGCCAACAGATTGTGACATCTAGGCACAATAAGAAGTGTAAGGAAAGAATACGGGCTATTGAATTTCTTGACAGTTTTATCAATGATGTTGTTGATCTCAAAACATGCATGGAACCAATGTTTGATCGAATATATGCACAAGTATCTACAAATTCAATAAGCCATGTGACATTAGTTGACATAATAGATGCCATAAAGTACCAAGAAACTTTGGTTATAAAAATTGGCCTGTCATTTTACAATCAATGTGTTTTATTGTTTAGCATTCACTGGTGTTTGGTTAGCTCCCCCAAATGGATTGTACCCAATTATTTTGTCAATAATAAATTGACAAATGTATTACAAGGACATTCAAACAATTTTCATACTAGAGCTAGTTATTTTGTGACTCCAGGTAACATATCGGTATCTATATCAAAGTTCATGCGGTATATGAAAAATCCGGATTCTCATGAAATAATAGAAAAGTTTTTGGCCCAACTCAAAACCAGAAATGGAGATGAACTTTCCCATTTTTTACAAGTTTATGATGGTAGGCACTTGGCTTATATACTCGAAGTTATCAAGTTTGCTATTGTCTATCCACATGACTCGATAATCAAACAATTAAATAAATTAGCATCTTTTAAAAACTGCAGTACACCAAATGATTTATACAATAAGCTTTTGGATTTAAATATTTATGACAAATCAACTGATGTGGTATTGTCGCTGGGGATAGTGGGAAGTTCGGATAGAATAAATGTATCAAGTGCTGATCAATTGCAAATAGAGAACCTATGGAGTGGAGAACATGGTGATTTATTCAGACATTTACGAGCCAAAAAGAAATATTACCGTGATCACATAATTTATGGGTTACCACTTGACGATAACGAAACTTGTTCGAGATTTGCCATATCTTTGGAAACTATAAATTCCAGAAAATATATCTTAAATATTCATATTCCTGATATCACTACTGTTTTACCCCCTGGTGATTTTATGATGGAGAACATGTTCGATAAGTTTACTGAACTATCAAATAAGTTTAGCAACAGTTTTCAGTCTAACTTATTTTCAAATAGATTTGAAGAATCGAAAAGATTCCATAAATATGAAACTGTGGATTCAGAGAATTTGTGGGATGACGAGTTGTTACAGAACAGTAAATCACAACGAAATCCATCGAAAGTCACATGTATGACTATCTCATTCCAGTTTAATTCTTACGAGCCAGAACCATTCAAATATTTTGAGAATAAAATATCAGTAAGTTTTGATTCAATCTCAAATTTAAATGTCAAGATCCTTGATAAAGAACTTTTGGAGAAATGTTTATCAGGAAAGTTAGAAACGTCACTTTTCAAATTGTTAAGACGAAACCAAACTCAGGGGTTTTCTGACAGACCACATTTGAACAAAGGAGATATTCATAATATCAATTACATTAATGGTATCATGAAAACATTTTTTAAAATGCGAGAGCATTCAGGGGCAGCAGTAATCAAACCTCAACAAGAGTCATTGGTTTCCAGCAGTTCAAATTTCCTTTCAAAAATAGGGGTTGATAAACCTCGCCTTTATTCCCATAGTGATTTTATATTACGTGAACTACAGATTTTCACTGGAGCGTTAGTAGCTGAATATTGCACCCAACACAGAATTCCAGCTATGTTTCATTGTCAAGACGTAGAACCAACTGTATACGATCTGGATAAGGTCATGGTCACACACGACAATATAATGATTCCGCCATATGATTCAGAAAATTATCATCACAGTATTCTTGCCAAAGATTCCGATGGATATATATCATTACAAGCAAGTTTTGTATCCAAGAATTATCTTTCGCCTGAAAACGTTATTGCGGGCCCAGGAAATAATAATCTCCTATTGGGGTTAAAAAACGGGTATATCAATATTGTTGATGTCTTCACCAAAAAAGAGGCTATAATAAATCAATATCAACTTTTATCTTACCAGCAAGCTTTATTTAGTAGAAATTTGAGTATGGAAAAAGGATATTTGAAAACTGTACAACAGTTTAACATTTTGAAATCTTTAGGGTATCAATTACAAGGACCATTAACAGAGTCTAGATTGGGATCTTACATTGAAGCTTGTTATCAAAGTCATGAAATTTCACTGTTTGTGGGGTCTATTTCAAGAAAGTATGTTGTATTGAAATGGCTTGAAAAAGCTCAAATTGATATTAATGAGGGTAATGGATTAGAAGTGTTCCATTGTATTGTTACATTAGTTGGTAAAAAGTATGATTTGGGTGTCGTGTGTAAATGTTTTTGTATGGAATTAGGCATTGAAGTTGATGTGTTGACGGAAAATTCTGACATACATATTGGTAGCAAATTGGTTTGTGACAAAGTTTTGCAAGTAAATGCTATTGATAGGACGTGTTCACTTAGAGATGAAAATTACGGATCAACTTGGTATTTATAGATTAAATTCTTGTATATATATTGAATTACTTATTTATTGCATTTTATTACTTTGTTTTTGTCGTTTATTTCACTATAGTTAGACATGTAAGTTTCATGATTTCTCATTGTCTTATACCATCAATGCACTATTGATTTAGAGTTAACTAGATTTTGTTGTTGCCTTTAACTGCTATTCCCATGCATCACCGGAATAAATCTATAATTAATAACGAGCACAAAATGATATTTCGCACCATCAACAGGGCCATTTAAAAAATTTTCAGTCGTTGAGTCATTTTTCAAAAGTTTGTTTATACAACAAGACAGAAATGACGGTATGTTTTAACAGTATAGTTCGTGAATAGCATAGTATAGAAGTCAAAAACTAACAGAATCACAATGCAGTCACAACTTGTGCAACCAACAATCGAAACATTGAAGAAGACTATTGATGCCAATAGTTCTTTGAAAGAAAGTCCAAATGTATATCCAGTATATAAATATGTGCCATATAATGATATAACTATTCATCAAGCATATTTGAAATTAGCCAACTTGAATGATTCAAATAGAACAGAATCATTTCTTTTTGAATCCTCGGTTAAAGGTGACACTGTTGATAGATATTCATTTATTGGGATACAACCTACCAAAATCATCAAGACAGGTGACAATCCTAAGCAATTTGCTGATGAATTTTGTAATGTGGATCCCATAACTGTTTTGGAAAAGGAATTGTCTAAGTATAAACAAGCACCATTGCCTGGTTTGCCTAAATTCAATGGAGGTGCCACTGGATATATATCTTATGATTGTATCAAGTATTTTGAACCAAAAACCAAACGACCAATGAAAGATGTTTTGGGATTACCAGAAGCGGTTTTAATGTTTTGTGATTTGGTTGTGGCTTTTGACCATGTTTACCAAAGATTCCAAATCATTTACAACATCAAAATAGACGACAATAGAGACAAAATAAATGAAGATATAGAAAGTTTATATAAACAGGCCACGGAAAACATTGAAAAAGTTGAAAAAGTTTTATTAAGGAACACATCTAGTGAAGAAATTGCTCCAAAACAAGGGCCAATTAAGTTGGGACAGAATTTCACCTCTAACATTGGTCAAGAAGGTTACGAAAAACATGTCACCATTTTGAAAGAACATATTTTAAAAGGGGACATTATTCAGGCAGTGCCTTCACAAAGAATTGCTCGTCCAACATCATTACATCCATTTAATATATATAGACACTTGAGAACAGTCAATCCATCACCTTACTTGTTTTACATTGATTTATTAGATTTCCAAATCATTGGTGCCTCACCAGAATTATTGGTTCAATCTGACACTAAAGGGAGAATTGTTACTCATCCTATTGCTGGTACAATGCCTCGTGGTAAAACCAACGAAGAAGACGAAGAAAATGCTGAGATTTTGAGAGCAAGTTTGAAAGATAGAGCTGAACATATTATGCTTGTTGATTTGGCAAGAAATGATGTCAATAGAGTGTGTCAACCCACCACAAACAAAGTTGACAAATTATTGACTATTCAGAGATTTTCTCATGTCATGCATTTGGTGTCTGAAGTCAGTGGGACTCTACGTGAAGATCAAACAAGATTTGATGCATTTAGATCTATATTCCCAGCAGGGACTGTTAGTGGTGCTCCTAAAGTTAAGGCTATGGAATTGATTGCAGAATTGGAAAAGGAAAAAAGAGGTGTTTATGCTGGTGCTGTTGGCCATTGGGGATACGATGGGAAAACTATGGACACTTGTATCGCATTGCGTACCATGGTGTATAAAGATGGTGTTGCCTATTTACAAGCTGGAGGTGGTATTGTCTTTGATAGTGATGAATATGATGAATACATTGAAACAATGAATAAAATGAAAGCTAATAACAACACCATTGTCGAAGCAGAAAAGATTTGGGCTAACAAAGTTGGTCAATTAGAGGGGTAAATTTATAATCATTTCGTCAAAGTTTAATTAACGGTTTCCCTAATTCAATAAAGCGAGAAACGTCAAGAAACAATACCCATTGTATATGAGTATGTATGTGTAGGTTATAACAATTTGCCTAACAAATCAAATCAAACACCCTCACAATTTGATTTAACGTTTGCCGTCGTTGTGTTGTGTTGTTTCAAGAAATTATTTATGTCCTGTATATTGTGCATGACACATCAAAAATTTAAAAAGATAACTTAATGTCACATGACCTGTACAATCTGTACATCCATACACCAATAGTGTGTAGTGATTTTGGGCGGTTGGGTATTATTAACAAAAATTGAGTTAATAATAATTTTTTTTAAATTAAATCCCAAATCGTCGATGATCATCTTGAAAACTTGAATGTAGTGAAAAAGGGTTTTTACGAACTATAATACAAAACACTGTTCAACTTTTGTCACGATCTTTATTTTTCTATTTTTATTTCTTTAGCATTTGATTCATATATATATATTTCTACAAGTTTAATCAAATCTATATATTTTGAATCCAACTGAGTGTTCAAGTACATTCTCTTAAAGTTTTGTTCAATTTACTATTCCTTTTTTTTCTTTGGTTGGTTGGTTGACATTTTTTTTTTCTTCCAAGGTTGTTAATTTCTATTTCAGAACTAAAAAAGAAAAGAAATTATAAAAGTATCTAACCACTACCACCACCACCAAGGAGTATTCATAAACTTTTAAATGAGTTCACAAGAGATAGAGGCAAGTGGTTCTTCTGAATCAAAATCCGGATCTTCCAGTCAAAAAAACCCTTCCCGTACACCAACATCATGGGACGCAGAAGATGATATACTTTTAATGCACTTGAAAGACAACCAAAAATTGGGTTGGAAAGAGATAGCCAGTAATTTCACTAACAGAACGCCCAACGCATGTCAATTTAGATGGAGAAGATTGAAATCGGGAAATTTGAAGAACCCTCCAAAATCAGCAGCAGCTTTAGGGGCTCAATTTAAACAGAATCCTAATATGAATTCTGCACCAAAAAAGAAAAAAGCCACAACTAAAAATAACAAAAGTACAACTGAGTCAACAGATAATACTACCGAAAAAGAAGCCAAATCAGGAAAAGTTTCAAAAACACCAAAATCCAGTGGTCCAACAAATAATGGTTCAAAGGGGAACACTCCTAGCAGTAGTAGTAATAGTACAACCAACAGCAATAACTTTACTTATAATCCCATGACAACTGGTACTTTTCAAGGGTTTGACAATAATATTTCAACAGCATTGGCCGGATTGAATGCTTTGTCCAACTCACCATCTTATATTTCTAATTCAAGTCCTGCTACCCCTAAAGGTTTAACATCGCCAACTATAAACGGAAGTGGTCCTCACCATAGCGGTAATCCGAATTTGGCTCATAAATATGAGGCATCTCCTGCATCGGATAGATCCCTAGATCAACGTCGTCGGTCAAGTGTAACTGGTTCAGTATCTGGTCATCGTAATAGTAATGGTGGGTACTATGTTGACGTTTCGGTTGATCCAACCATGAATTTACCTCATAATAAATCTCACCCAACAACTCCATCATCACTAACTCCTAGAAATTCAACTTCTGCTGGTGATAAAGGTTCCAATTTTACTCATCGAGGTTCGATATCTGGAGTTGCCAATATTTCGGCCCTACGCAGCAACTCAATAATACAAATCACCACCGACGAAAGAGGTTCTATTCTGTCAATGGGTAGAGCGTCGGTGTCTTCATTACCTTCAAAGTCGATGAATATACCACATCATCAACTGGGTAACAATTCTTTAGCTCATTTGCCTGTTTTATTTGGTGGCACGGGCAGCATTAGTGGGCCCTCCAGACATTCCAGTGTTAGTGGTGGATCTGTTGGTGGTCAACAAACTACACTTCCTAGTTTGAGAAGTGGTAGTGTCGTTGGGTCCAACATTGGATATTTTTCTCGGTCCGGCTCGGTCGTGATACCACACACTGCAGACAAAAAGGAAGAAGAACCATTCAAATTTGACAAGGAGAGATTAGAGGCCAGTAATAAAAAATTACAAAAGATACGGCGAAATATGCCGCCATCAAGGACCAAAACAAAAAGGAAACCTGGTACACCGATCCCCAAATTGGATATACCATGGACTATGGAAGAGGATGAGTTGTTGATTAATAGACGTAATCGTGAATTGTCATTTGCAGAATTATCAATTTTGCTACCACAAAGAACGGAAGGAGAAATATGGACCCGTATAGATTATTTGGAGAACTTGAGAAATGGTGGACATAGATCAGCAAACTCAAGAGACCTGAGACGAGCACGACAAGAGTCCATAGGGCTTGGTGATGTAGATGGATTTTATGATGACGACGATGATGATGATGATGATGTTCTTCAGGTAAGCGATGACGATGATGATGAAGTATTAGTTGACGTTGATGATATTCCACATCCAAGAAAGAAAAAAAGAAGAATGAGTTCAGCCGTTAATCCTTTATCAGTCAGAGGTTCAATTAGAAAGTAGTTTGATATATTCTATTTTTTCAATTGACATTGAAACCTGAAATGAAACCAAGTTTAATTCTATTTTTGTTTTTTGTTTTTTTCTATTTACACAATTCACTTCTATCTGTATTTATGAAAATATGTTTTTTTTTTAAAGTTATAATAGTATTAAAAATCTTTTTCAGTTCGTTTTTTTTAGGGGGGGGTAGAAACTAAATCTCCTCTTGTGAATATTCAATACAATTTTAAATCACCAGTAACTTCATCTAGTATACGTTTTGGAGCAGGACCTAACCCCAACACAGTGGCACTTCCAGCAGCAATCTGGGTTCTACCTGCATCATGAACAATATAAGAATTGATACCCAAACTAATGGCTTTTGCATATAATAAATCCATCTCTTCTTGATTTGGAACTTGTAAAGTTATTTTGGCTTGACCATTCCCCAATTCCCATCGATTCACCAATTCTGGATTATATGATTCTAATTGAGGATTAGTAATTTTTTTATATAATGCCAATGTAGCATGAGAACACTGAGCTGCTGCTTTACCTTTACCCATTTTCAAATCTTGTCTTACTACAAGTGTCATTCTTACTTCTCCTGGAATCTCATTCAATGCAAGTGAATTAATATCTAATCCCTCATCTTCTTCTTCTTCTTCTTCGTCCTCACTATTATCTTCACTGTTATAACTTTTGGTCGTAGTGGTTGCTGATGTAGGCTTCAATTGAAATCTTTTCGGCGATGTAGGTTTTAACATTTGGTGAACATAATATCCTGTTACAAACGACACAACACCTACTGCTATTAAACTTAAATTTGATTGACTTGTCATTACCAAGGATAATTATTATATAGAGGGTTTTGTAAAAACAGTTACTTTAATTCGTAAATGTATATAATTATATATTTTTCAATCTTTCTATATTTTCTTTTTTTTTTTTTTCAATCATTTCTACAAAAAACTCAAATCAAATCAAACAATATAGAGTGTGTGGGGTGCTACCAAGTGACAACTATGAAGACGCCCATTCACAGGACTTTGTATTATAGAATGCTAGATGATTTGATTCATTGATATTTACAGATAAAAGGTTTAAAGTGTGTTGCTGTGTGATAATTGATATGGATTTTCAAAATATACAATCTCTACCTATTCTTAAGTGGTCAATTTTTTAAAAATATGATTACCTTTTCTTATATACTTTACACTAAAACATTTTTCTTCTTTTTCTTTTTAGAAACTTTCCCCAGTGATGATGATGATGATGATGAGGATGATGCTTGTTGTTGTCCCTCTTGTTGTCGTTTTTGTTTTCTTTCAATTTTATTACTATATTTTCTCCAATTCTTAACTCTTAAATCTCTTTCATCTTCCCAATTTTTATCAAGTTGTCGTTTAATTTTTTTTTCAAGTTCAATTTTTTGTTTCATTTCATCTTTACGTAAAAGTTCTGTTTGTTTAATTAATTTATTTAAATTCAATTCATTTATTTCATCAATTAATATTTGTTTCACTTTTGATCGAATTTCAATATTTATAGGATCATTGAATTCTAATTGAGAATACTGTTGTTCATGATCATCGATTTGTTTTTGTTTTTGTTCTGGTTTTGGTTTATATGCTTGATATATTGAATATAAATGTTCAATTTCTTTGATATCGGATTCTTCAGTTGATGTTAAAATGTGTTCGGATTTTTTCAATAAATCAAAAGCTTCTGGTGCCTTTGGGTTATCTGATTTATCAGGATGAATTAATAATGATTTTTTCCGATATAATTTCTTAATGGTTGTCAGAAGTTCTTGTGCAGTTGTGGTGGAAAGCAACGGATTGATTTCTAATATTGAATAATAATCATAAGGAGAACACTGTAGAATTCGATCTATTTCTTTGTTTCTATTGATCGCTGATTCTTCAATAGACAAAATTCTATCTAATTCTTCTGACATTAGTTTTGGTATTGTTCTGGGTGTTTGTCAATAAGGACTCCAAAGATATACTTGATGAGAATGTATACCCTTTTTTTTAAAGAGAGGAAAACTAACAAAAAACCACCATCTCTCAAATCACACAATTAATATTTATATACTTTTTTTTTTTTTCACATTTTGGAAGTTTCAACTTATTGATGATAAATCCAAGACGATTTCTAACAATCATGACAAGAACAAAATTTTGGAAACCAAGATATTATGATATTGGAGTCAATTTTTCCGATTCAATGTTTCAAGGATATTATAATGGATCAACAACATCAAAACATCCTTGTGATATTCAATCAGTTATTGAACGAGCCCATTTATTTCATGTTGATAAAATGTTAATTACTGCCCTGACAATTAAAGAAAGTGAAGATCATTTTGAATTGTGTGAAAAATATTCAAATCAATTTGATTCAACTGCTGGTGTACATCCATGTTCTGTTGCTTCAGAGTTTTATAAATTGAACGATGAAATCAAACAAGGTGATGATGGAGAAAACAGTAGTAGTAGTAGTAGCCGATACACCGATGAATTACGTGATGATGTTGATACCAAATTGGAAAAATTGAAAAATATTATTATAAAAGGGTATAAATTAGGTCATATCAAAGCATTTGGTGAAATTGGATTAGATTATGATCGATTACATTATAGTTCAAAACATCAACAATGTGAAATGTTGATTAAACAACTTGATCTTTTACATGATTTACAAACAGAATTAAACATTCAATTTTTACCATTATTTTTACATATGAGATCCGCATGCGATGATTTTATCAAAATTCTCAAACCCTATATTGAAAAGGGAATAATTAATCCTGTCAATGCCGTTGTTCATTCATTCACAGGAACAGAACAAGAATTAAATCAATTATTAGAATTGGGATTTTATATTGGTGTAAATGGTTGTTCTTTGAAAACGGAAGAGAATTTACAAGTTGTGAAAAAAATCCCTATTAATAAATTATTAATTGAAACCGATGCTCCATGGTGTGAAATTAGAAAAAGTCATGCTGGTTATAAATTTATAAAAAATACAATTTATCCTAATAAATTTTATCCAGAATTATTAGAAGATGTTAAACAACTACTACCACCATCAATTGGTAAAAATTCTTTAATAAAATTACATGAGAATTTACCATTTCCATCAATTAAAAAAGAGAATTTTTGGAAACATTCAGAATTTGTTCAAAAATCAAAAGAAAATTCAAATTCAACTAATCCAGAATTGCTTGAAACAAGAATTGGGGTATTAGCTGATCCTATGATCAAATCTAGAAATGAACCAGTTAATGTTGGATTGGTGGCACAAATTATTTGTGGATTACATGATTTTAAAGATGATACAGAAATAGAGAATTTTATAGATACGGTGTTTGAAAATTCATGTCAATTGTTCAAAACTTGAATAGATATATATAGATGGAGGCTAGTTTAAAGAAATTTTTAAATATACTATAAACTTTTTATGCTTTTTTTTTAAAAAATTTGTTGTCAAATACCATTTTTTTACCTCATTCATTATCTATGTCCTTTTGTATATTAATTGTAGCTTTGGTTTCAACTTGATATATTCTGTTTTTTGTTAAATCTTAAACTTAAGCTTTTAATTTGAATGTTCCTCTTGGTCTCCCTCTACCTCTTGGTTTGTTATTGTTGCCAGTCAATACATTGACAGTTTTCCTTTTGGGAGGTGATGGTACCCTTCGTTTCCAAGTTCTTCTCCAGTCTTCTTCCTCTTGGTCGTCATCGTCCAAAATTTCAATTATATCTTCAGATACATCCTCATCGGAATCATTGTCTTTAATCTCCACTACTTCTTCTTCATCATCATCCATAAAATCATCCACATCGTCGCTGTCATCTTCAAAATCTGGTTCATTTTCGTCGTTACTCGGGATCTCATCAATTTCAAATATTTTTTCAATCTCATCGTCATCATCGTCATCATCATCATCATCATCTATAATTCTTTTCCTTTTCTTCAACATCTTTTTGTGGCCTTTGATTTGATCATTTGAGCCATTCAGTTCACCATCACCACCACCACCACCATTGACGAAATGATTGTTCACTACTATGCCAGGATAACAAGTAACATATTCTACTAAGCTTGCATTCTTTATCTCTTCATTCTCAGTTTCTCTGCGAGCTTCAATTTCTTTAAATCCTTCTTCCTCAAATGTGTAAGGATTGTTGATGTCATCTTTTAAAAAGTTTGTGATTAATGAAATACTATTTTGAGGAATAACTGGCTTTGGGTGAGAATTTGTAGTACCTTCTCTAGCTGACATTGTTGTCGTTGTTACTGATGTTGATTGTGGTTGTGGTGGTTGAATTGATGGTGCAGAATTGATTCCTCCACTTGGACCAAATAACATTGGTTTCCATAATAATTTCTCATAGACTAGTTTAGTATACAGTTTTTTCTCCCATTTAGCAATTTCAGTGTTGATTTTATCCAAGTTAATCACAATGGCATAATTATGAGTTATTGGATTTCTTGCTAATGAATCTAATTGTTCTAGCCCAACAATAACATCAGATGGTATCATGCCAGTCAATTTACAAAGTGTATCAATAGATAAACTGAGCCTTGCATTGTCGCTGACACTGTCACCATCCCCATTGGCATTGCATGAAAAGTATTTATCGTAAATTTGTTTCAATTTATAAGCAATTGTTACTTTCCAATAATTTCTATAACTTAGTAAACCCAAATCACTTAATGGTTTTTCCGGTGTTCCATACTTGAACTCATTCCGACTTAATAAATAACTGAAATCAATCAATAGATTACCATACCCTTTTCTTTGATAAATGGGTAAAGTTAAAATACATGAGACGTTATAATCTGAGCTATTCAATTTCTCCTTCAGAAAATATCCAACAAAATGATAATTTGATGGGTTTTTCTCATCAATTTCTGTCAATACATAAAAAATGAATGGTTCGACATCATAATACAATGTTTTTGAATTGAGGAATAATTTGGCTAATAAACATAAATTTTGACAATAATTAATGTTTTTCCTTCCATCAACTTCCCAAATCAGAATTTTACTTTTTTGATCTCGATAAATTTCTAATCCTGGAGGATGATTGTTTGAAAAATTACAATTTTTCAATTGATGTCGTCGGTAAGACATTGGTGAATTCATATATTTGAGACAATATTCACAAATGTATAATACTTCACATTGTGAATATTCTTCTGGATATGGAGCAATATACCAGGTATTGATTTCAAAGTCTCTTAGTACTATTCGATTTATTTTCGATTTGTTTAAATTTGAATAATTAGGCACCGGAGTAGATTCTGTACTTTGATTTGATTCATTTAGTATTGGATGGAGTAAATTAGAAGAAACTTGTGACTGTGATTCTGTCTCTATCTCTGTCTTTGTCTCTTTCTCTGTCTATGTCTATGTCTCTGTCTCTGTCTCCAAATGGCAAGTGGTTTTATTTCGCAATTTTATCCCTTCATCGAGATATTTGTTAAACCTTTCTGTATCTAGTTTTGTGGGGTCAGTGTCATTGATAATACAATCTGGGTACTTTAATATACCTTTATAAGGTAACTGTATTTCTGACAATATAGATGTATCTACCTGATTTTGGTTTTGGTTTTCCAGGATAAATGATGTACTATTGGGTAGTAATGGTACAGTATCTAACTTTGATCTGGTTATTGTCGATAGTTTTGTTTTGTCATAATTAATAACAACAATACATTTCTTTTTCGTTAATTTGACAAAAATATTGTTATGTTTGAAACTCCTCTTCACTCTTTTGATATTGCTGTTGCTATCATCATGAACAGATTTTATTTTGGTGGTGTTTGTTATTGGTATGGTCGGTTTTTGATGAGTATTATTTTTTATCATACTTTTCAAAGAATAATCATTGGTGGGCTTGGCTCGAATGGTTCTTTTATCCAAATCTTGCGGCACTATATTGGAATAAATATGGTTATTGGTAATTTTTAATTGATTTAGTAGGTGCAGAACCATGATTGATTCAAATGTGTCTTGGATATTGTTAATGAATCAAACACAACAACAACAATAAACAAATTCAACTGATATGATGTGCACTACTTTTTTCTTTATTTTTTTTTTCTGCCTATCTTTTTCACATTTAATCAAAAAGTCGCGTGTGTGTGTGTGTGTGTTTGGTGGTGGTGGTGG
>OKKB01000218.1_pt1 | contig 27217 bp, 12 predicted proteins | sample 1613931 | NCBI WGS metagenome assembly OKKB01 (sample SAMN04436893, study PRJEB24849) | human gut metagenome | biome: human gut; feature: NICU; material: stool | host: Homo sapiens | place: USA: Saint Louis, MO | collected 2012-02-08
CGAAAGAGAGAAAGACAAAAGAAAACCAAAGAAACCAAAAAAACGAAAAAAAAAAAATTATTATCATATAATATTTCTCTGTTGAACATATTATACACACCATACACACTTATTAACTCATTTCACCACTCATTCAACACATTCATTTAATCAACAACAACCACAACAGTACCCACTTTACAATCACTTACAAGTCAAATAATTACAACTTGACAATCCTCACTTTAAGTCTAACGTATATACGCGTACACCATCTTATACTCCACATACATATTGGATTCAATTTTTATTTTATTGTTTAATTTATATCCAACCACTGACAATTACTAATAGTTTTCAATTAATATTCACAATTTAACTATTTGTTTGACAGCTGAAAAGAGATAAAAAAAGAACCAAGTGCTATAACTCACAAGGGCTAGAAATAAGTTTGCAAAAAACAAGTTTTAAAAATAGTAACTGCACTTTTGTTGACTCTTTCACCTCCCCATTGAATTTAACTGAACACAAATAAAGCCTATCATGAGCATACTTTCAGAGAACAATCCTACACAAACATCAATAACAGATCCAAATGAGTCTTCTCATCTACACAACCCAGAGTTAAACTCTGGAACGAGGGTTGCTTCTGGACCTGGACCTGGACCTGAAGTTGAATCAACACCACTAGCACCCCCAACTGAGGTCATGAATACTACATCAGCTAATACTTCTTCATTAAGTTTAGGATCTCCAATGCACGAGAAAATAAAACAATTTGATCAAGACGAGGTTGACACTGGGGAAACTAATGATAGGACTATAGATTCTGGATCTGGTGATATTGATGATTCACAACAATCACATAACAATAACAACAACGAGAGCAATCCAGAATCAAGTGAAGCCGATGATGAAAAAACCCAAGGAATGCCTCCTCGAATGCCAGGGACATTCAATGTGAAAGGTTTGCACCAAGGGGATGATAGTGACAATGAAAAACAGTACACCGAGCTAACTAAATCAATCAATAAACGTACCAGTAAAGATTCATATTCTCCTGGCACACTTGAAAGTCCCGGTACTCTTAATGCATTGGAAACAAATAATGTCTCACCAGCAGTTATAGAGGAAGAACAACATACACTGTCTTTGGAAGATTTGTCATTGTCCTTACAACACCAAAATGAAAATGCAAGATTATCTGCACCCCGCAGTGCACCGCCACAGGTTCTGACTTCAAAGACATCATCATTTCACGATATGAGTCTGGTTATATCTTCATCAACTTCTGTGCATAAGATACCATCAAATCCAACTTCAACTCGAGGTTCTCATTTATCAAGTTACAAATCTACATTGGACCCTGGGAAACCTGCACAAGCAGCAGCACCACCACCACCAGAAATAGACATTGACAATTTATTAACCAAAAGTGAATTGGATCTGGAAACAGACACATTGAGTAGTGCCACAAATTCTCCAAACCTTTTAAGAAATGATACTTTACAAGGAATTCCAACACGAGATGACGAAAATATTGATGACCTGCCCCGTCAACTATCACAAAATACTAGTGCGACGTCAAGAAATACTTCGGGAACATCGACTTCTACAGTGGTGAAAAATTCAAGATCTGGTACGTCAAAATCAACCTCAACCTCAACTGCTCATAACCAAACAGCAGCAATTACTCCTATAATCCCGAGTCACAACAAGTTTCATCAACAAGTGATAAATACCAATGCAACAAATAGTTCATCTTCACTAGAACCATTGGGGGTTGGCATAAATTCAAATCTGTCTCCTAAAAGTGGGAAAAAGCGGAAAAGTGGAAGTAAAGTCCGAGGTGTGTTTTCGTCAATGTTTGGGAAAAACAAGTCAACGTCATCATCGTCGTCTTCAAACTCAGGTCTGAATAGCCACTCACAGGAAGTCAATATTAAGATCAGTACTCCATTCAATGCCAAGCACCTTGCCCATGTGGGCATTGATGATAATGGTTCATACACCGGTTTGCCAATAGAGTGGGAAAGATTATTATCTGCTAGTGGTATTACCAAGAAGGAACAACAACAGCACCCACAAGCAGTGATGGATATAGTGGCGTTTTATCAAGATACAAGTGAAAACCCTGATGACGCTGCATTTAAAAAGTTTCATTTTGATAATAATAAAAGCAGTTCGAGTGGTTGGTCTAATGAAAATACTCCACCAGCAACACCAGGTGGAAGTAACAGTGGCAGTGGTGGTGGTGGCGGTGGCGCTCCTTCAAGTCCCCATCGTACACCTCCTTCATCGATCATTGAAAAAAACAACGTTGAACAAAAAGTGATTACCCCATCTCAGTCAATGCCAACAAAGACAGAGAGTAAACAGCTGGAAAACCAGCACCCACATGAAGATAATGCTACTCAGTATACACCAAGAACACCAACATCCCATGTACAAGAGGGTCAATTTATTCCAAGTAGACCAGCTCCGAAACCACCATCAACACCGCTTTCTTCCATGAGTGTGTCACATAAAACACCTTCTTCGCAATCATTACCAAGGAGTGATTCACAATCCGATATTCGTTCTTCAACCCCTAAATCACATCAAGATATTTCGCCAAGCAAGATCAAAATTCGTTCAATTTCGTCAAAATCATTAAAGTCAATGCGGTCTAGAAAAAGTGGGGATAAGTTTACTCATATTGCACCTGCTCCTCCACCACCATCATTACCTTCAATTCCTAAATCAAAGTCGCATTCGGCATCTTTGTCAAGTCAATTGAGACCAGCAACAAATGGATCAACAACTGCCCCTATTCCAGCAAGTGCCGCGTTTGGTGGTGAGAATAATGCTTTACCAAAACAAAGAATAAATGAGTTCAAGGCTCATAGAGCACCTCCACCACCTCCACTGGCACCACCTGCACCACCTGTGCCTCCTGCTCCACCAGCCAATTTATTATCGGAACAGACTTCTGAGATACCTCAACAACGTACTGCTCCTCTGCAAGCATTAGCTGATGTTACTGCCCCAACTAATATTTATGAAATTCAACAAACTAAATATCAGGAAGCACAACAGAAATTACGTGAGAAGAAGGCTAGAGAACTTGAAGAAATACAAAGACTACGAGAGAAGAATGAAAGACAAAATAGACAACAGGAGACTGGGCAAAATAATGCTGACACGGCTAGCGGTGGTAGTAATATTGCTCCACCAGTACCTGTACCAAATAAAAAACCGCCTTCTGGATCTGGTGGTGGCCGTGATGCCAAACAAGCAGCTTTGATAGCCCAAAAGAAACGAGAAGAAAAGAAACGTAAAAACTTACAAATTATTGCCAAATTAAAGACAATTTGTAATCCTGGAGATCCAAATGAATTATATGTTGATTTAGTTAAAATTGGTCAAGGTGCCTCTGGTGGAGTTTTCCTTGCTCATGATGTTCGTGATAAATCCAATATTGTTGCCATAAAACAAATGAATTTAGAACAACAACCTAAAAAAGAATTAATTATTAATGAAATTTTGGTTATGAAAGGTAGTCTGCATCCTAATATTGTCAATTTTATTGATTCATATCTTTTAAAAGGTGATTTATGGGTGATTATGGAATATATGGAAGGTGGATCCCTTACCGATATAGTAACTCATAGTGTTATGACTGAAGGTCAAATTGGAGTTGTATGTCGCGAAACTTTGAAAGGTCTTAAGTTTTTACATTCTAAAGGGGTTATCCATCGTGATATTAAATCCGATAATATTTTATTAAATATGGACGGTAACATCAAGATCACTGATTTTGGGTTTTGTGCTCAAATCAATGAAATCAATCTGAAACGTATCACTATGGTGGGTACACCATATTGGATGGCACCAGAAATTGTTTCACGTAAAGAATATGGTCCAAAAGTTGATGTTTGGTCATTGGGTATTATGATTATAGAAATGTTAGAAGGTGAACCACCATATTTGAATGAAACTCCATTGAGGGCATTATATCTTATTGCAACTAATGGTACACCAAAATTAAAAGATCCCGAATCTTTAAGTTATGATATTAGAAAATTTTTGGCATGGTGTTTACAAGTTGACTTTAATAAAAGAGCTGATGCTGATGAATTATTACATGATAATTTTATTACTGAATGTGATGATGTATCGTCGTTAAGTCCATTAGTGAAAATTGCTCGATTGAAAAAAATGAGTGAATCTGATTAATGAATGGTGGAGTTATCCTAGAAATAAAAACATTTAAAAAAAGAAGAACAACAAGAACCCTAAATTCTACTGCTGTCAATATATTGGCTAATTTCCATTCCCATCTCTATTTCAATTTCGTTTTTATTCTTTGAATTATTATTGTTAGTGGTAGAGATTTACACTAGTATATTTTTTTTATTCATTTTTATATTTGTATTTATATATATATATTTTTCATTTAGTATTTACTTACACTGCAGTATCTTTCTTTTGTGTGTAGATGATATGTAGTAATAAGTTAACTTGTTCAAGAAAGTGAATGGAAATATATCATAGCTTGACTGTATAAGGTGGAGCGCTGTAATTGGTTTTCCGTATAGAATAGTCTTGAACAAACGTTGCCAGACTTCTGCCATTCTTATTTGAGACGATATGGGCGTATGATAGGTTTATTGAGCTCAATTAAGATTCAACCACCATGATGTTGAGATTTAAATGTAAATCTGGTTGTTGTATATAGTCCAACGCAGCTTACAAAATCTAAAGTACTTTTTGTGTTTGGTAATTCGGAAATTTTATGCAGCACTGCATTGCATTTTCCCAGTCAATAGTTAAGAATTGCATCCACCAACTGACCGACCAATTCTATTTGGTCAAAAACTGGATTGAGCTTGTTGGATTGAAGGCGTTTCATTTCACAGTCTAAAATAAACCAATAGAGAAATTTGGACTTGAATCTAGGAGTACACATGATGAAATTTTATATATATAACAGTTATTAAGTATATTAATCTAAGTTATCTAAATCCTAAACAAATACCAATTTCTAAAGAATTGGTGCGCTAGTTTATATTCTTGTTAATAGCCAATAGTACCTATACGGAAGCCAACAATGGTAGATATATTCGAGTACAACTGTGATTTACAGCCACCCTTGATTATTCCCTAGTATATGAAAATACTTACCATATTCTACCACCTATGTGACTTCCATACGGGATACTTTGGACCTCTTGGTGTAAAATAACTCAGTAGCCAAAGACAGTAATCTGTTAGTAGTAATTCTCATTCTCTGGTGACCTCCATTTTTCGTGGGTATACCAACGGAGATGATTCTTGTAATAACATTTTGCAGAATCATAACGATCTTCCAGAAAGCAATGACAATTAAGATCAAACTATCCTTTACCGACAGTTCCTTTCTGTTAAAAGGAAAGGGCTATACTTGGTTATACTTAGGAGAAATTTGGAACATTTATGTACTAGCAAGAGCAACTTATATACTCTAGTCAGTCAGAGACACGAAGGAGATTAAATTAATCAGCGGATCTTATCTTTACACAAAGTTTTTTTATTCTTACGTACTTATTTGCTTTCTGGATATAAATTAGAAGCAGAAATCTGACCATATTTCAAACTATTATACCGTCTTGTTTGAAGAACCACTGAAATAGAGGGCTAGACTTTCTCATACCACAACTAAGGCTGAAGGCTGCATACCAATTCTTAGTGTAAATAATTCTGTTTCAATGGCTTTCAATTATTACTCGTTAATTCTTTCTTAACTGGATTATACTTTGAAACAAGCATTCCGAGTTTTATACAATGTTGCAACTTGCAATTGATCACGTAACACCAATAACTACTACACTGAATGTGCAGCAATTTAGGGTCTCCCTAATAAATTTCGCACTACAAATACACCCCCCCCCCCTGAAAATAATAATTTACTGTACAAGTTTTAATCTAAAATCAACAATTCCTTTAGGGGGTTGAAACCCCCTTTTACAACCAATTTATGAATCGACTAATAATTTCAACCCGGATTGCAATTAATTATGGTTGGTTTTGAGAGAAATACTAATGTTAATTTACAGGGGTCTCTAAATATGCATTATAATAAGTTATTTATTGTGACCTACATAGCCAGACTTAAAAGGGGACTAATTGGAAGACATCCCTCAAGTGGTTCATTTGATGCAGCTAGTTGATTCATTATCTCAGAAACACTTGTTTCCAATTTTCCTTCTTCGTCGAGTTCTTCCAACAATTCTTCTGCAGCATATGTACCTATTTTTTGGCCAACCAACGGGAACATTTCTATTCTAAGACAAAGAGGTATGGCGTTTTGGGGGGTACCTCTGATTTTTTCCAGATAGAAATTTTTGTAGATATTTATATAACAATATACAGCCAAGGTATCGATACAGCTGCATTCTTCAATTGTAAACATTTCACAAGAGCATTGGCCGGTTTTGTTTTGATAATTCAATTCAACGTTGTATGACCTTTCGTTTCGATGTGGTGATTGTACAACAAACAACTCTAGTTTATTAATAATATTTAATTTAACAAGTTCTTATATTTCTTCATCCTCAAGGATATCTAACTGTTATCTTTGTGAGGCCTCTGGTCCCCTCGTATTGGGCTCTTCATCACCTGAAATCACTTTGAATTCTTTCCTCCAGAGGCAGAGGATTACTATCCCCACTAGCACGTAGACTAATGAGTCAAGTTGTTTGTTTGGTCGATTCTTGAATAAATTTGGAATATCACACAACAAGGAATAGAAAGAAAAAAGAAACAAGAAAAAAAATTTTTTTTCTTTGTGTGTGTTTGTCAAGAAAATATCAATCAATCAGGGTTGTGTTTTTGGAAAAGTAATCAAAAACCACCACGTGTGTTTTAAACCATGAATTACTTGCTACGTTGTACTTTTACAATTGGGTTATTGGCATATACTGCTTTAGCTTCGCCAGGGGATGACTTGTATGCTTTCCAAGATTGTCTATATCAATGTGAACAAATAACCTGTAACAATAACCCTTACCATATCATTCAACAGGAATTTTATACTGAATTGAGCAATAACCCCGATTATGAGTTCAGATACTATAATCCACATTGGCAATTTGACCCAATGCCATTACCACTACACCTCAGATTACTTGGGTGGAATTGTGAACTGAATTGTGATTATCAATGCCAAAGAATTATTACTGGTGAAAGAATTAAAAATCATGAAGAAATTTATCAATTCCATGGTAAGTGGCCATTCTTAAGAGTTTTGGGAATTCAGGAACTCACCAGTGTTGTTATGTCTTTGGGAAATCTATATGTCAATTATCAGAGTTTTAAAAAAATATGGCTGTCAGTAATAACCAATGATTCAGTACCATCAAATTTAAAATATCAATTTACAAATATCTTTGTGGTGCAGATAGTGACAATGTGTGCATGGTTATTTTCAACAATCTTCCATGTCAGAGATTACATTTTAACCGAAAGATTGGATTACTATTTTGCTGGATTAACCGTGTTAACCCAATTCCATGCCTTGGGTGCTCGTTATTTCAACTTGTATAAACATAGTCGAGTCGTATATCGATGGTTGTTTTCTTTGGCCTGTATTTTGGCATACGTATATCACGTGCACCGGTTATACACTGATTGGTCATACACCTACAACATGCAAGCTAATATTTGTGTTGGACTTCTGCAAAACGTGTTTTATTGTTTGGTGTGTTTTGGGTTATATGTCAAATATTATAATTTGGAACAGACTGAAAATAAAGTGATCTTGAATCATTTGAATTATGTCGACAGTCAACGAATCATCTTATCTTCATTTTTCACCAGAAGCTCTAAATTATTCTCATTATATCCACTACTTTTGTGCTTTATTGTTGTTTGTGGCATGGCGTTGGAGGTGTTTGATTTCCCACCAGTGTTTTTCGATTTAGTCGATGCTCATAGTTTGTGGCATTTGGTGACAATAGTTCCCGTATATATGGGCTGGTACGATTGGCTAGTGTGGGATGTATATGAGAACGTGTGGTCAAACATACAAGAGGAGGACAAGAAAAAGAAGGAGTAGAGTTGTTTTAATATACAATACATTAACAGTATACTCGGAAATGAATCCGTATTAATAGAGTAGAAGCCTTTGGTAATGTTAGTATTACAATAAGAGAAGGTGATCATTGTAGGAAGTTCTTATTGAATATCTTAATTGATTTGCTTTTGAACGAATGAGTATTCTTTAGTATTGTTCTGCTGCTAATCTGTATAGTTTCCACCCTCCAACAAGAATCAAACAAGTATTTTGTTGCAAAAAAAAAACAAAAAAAAAGTAAAAAGTGGGCACTCTTTACCAAGTATCAAAAATAATGTTTGACTATGTACTGAATAAAGTAATTCTCGAGCACTTCAAACATCTCTCACAGCAGTTGATGCCGAGTTGTGATTTACCAACTGTTCTTCCAGTTAACTTCATGACCGAAACTTTAAAGATAAACAGAAGCACATCAATAGCATTACATGATCTAATACAGATTAAACCTGTTCGTGTCAGTCTCAGTGGACCTATTCCTTATGAATTAAATGCTGTCAAGTACACTGTGAAATGTGAAAATCCAATATCCAAAAGTAATACCGGTTTTAAAAACACAATTAGACGTACCCATTGGTACCCCGATATCACCATAAACTCCACATACAATATCAAAGACCTTCAATTGGAGTTTATTGAATCTTATTTACCACCACCTTTTCAATCCTTGCAAAGTGAAATGAAAAAGTGGAGACACCTAGATTTCAAAGTAGACATCCCAATGATTGTCCATCCTTCACACAAACGTCTACTAATACACGCACCACCTAAATGGTCTTTGCCTGATTCTATTGACTTGTTCGATGTTTCTCGTGATAATTTAAGTTCTCATATTCCAAAGCACTCTATTCCTGAAAGGGAAGTATTGTTAATTGAAGATAAAAGTGCTAGTAGCAAGTACTTTTGCCAACACCAGTTTCTCTTTACACCACCCCAACCCTGTATTAATAGGATGAGGTACCATACATGGGCATACAACGACAGTTCACTTGCAACCCCTTTCACAGAAAATATTACTCAGTATTTGCTTGACCAAAATAGAGTTACCGAAAGTGGAAAATACTTGGTACTACCAGTTGCATGTCCGAACATCAAAATGAAAAATAGCCCCGCAACAACCATCTCACAATTCATTTTCAGTCATCTCAAGCTTGAAAAACATAATTGGAAATTGCCAAGCCATGTATTAATTGAAAATATGTCTTGGAATCCATTCAAAGTGGATGTTGCCAATTTTGTTGACAAATATCTTATGGAAACTATAACCCGAAAGAAATCCTTTATGACTACCATTGATAAAACAATCATATCTAGTGTACAAATGGTGTTACTCCCCAAAACCACAGCTACATTTCCTAAAATATCAAAAATTGAAAGTAGTCATGAATTGAAGCCTGTAAATATCAGAGACTCAAAAAGAAATAATACCCCAACAAAGTCCGATGGATTAACCAATACCCAAATCCAAACTAATATTGCCACCTACCACAATGATACAGATATAATGAATGAATTAATATCTTCAAGAAAAAGGAAAAGGAAAAAGTTGGGCACAGTTTCAAATGTAGTGTTGCCACCTGAGATATCAACATTACTGTTTGTTGAACCTAAAACTCCCCCACAACATAATGAGACCACTGAAGAAACACAAAACTGCGCTGAATTGTCGATTTCCACCAACAAATCTGCTTTTGCAGCAACACAACACATCATAATTAATGAAACATTATGGGATACCAATAACCAGTTAGCAAAATCACTATCGGATGTTGTTCACATATTTGAAATGAAAATCAAACTTCCCATTGATATCATCGTTAATGTCACTACTGGAATATACTGTACACTGTCGGATTATCTCCTCCAAAGCGATGGCCATTGTGAATTCTTAATACTAAAGACCCTTCTTCTTCTCAAAAAGCATTTCCATTCATTATTCGTATTTGCTACGGTGTCTACACCGATATTCTTAAAACATAGCACGGAGAAAATACAAAAACTTCAAGTGTTATGTATGTCCCTCAATATCAAATTATTTTTAATTCCACCACATGATTTAATTGTTTGGATATTACAAGTATTGAGAGTAGAAGGTCCAGAAAAGTCTTCCCGTTTTATTGATACTGACAATCCAGACGGTAATTTTCTATCTGAATGTGGTTTATCATATTTTCAAGTGAATCAAGTTTTACAAAGATGTTCTTTTAATGAGTTTCTTGTTATGGATACTAAAGAAAAGATAAATCAATTTCGGGAAATCGTTACATCTGAACTAATAGTATGTATAATTGTGACCAACATTTAGGGTTTTCATATTGGAATAATCTATGACTTTTGTATACTAACATAAACAATGGTGTAGTACCAACTAGAAAGTATTCTTTCCCAAGAACTTTGAATTAGTATATTCTGTATTTGGTTGTAACACGACTAATTGTTGACACGAAGTTAATTTTTTTATTCCTCTTTTTTTTTCTTTCCTACTCTCTAGTTAAGCGTTGTTGTTGGACTTGGCTTTTTTTTTTTTTTCATTTAGATCAACACAACACAACTCCCAAATAAATCATAATTGGCATATCCAAAGACTTGGACAATTGATTGGTGTTGTTAGTTGTTACTTTACTATTATTATAATTTTTATTATCTGATTTCTACCATGGTTGTTTTATCTGCTTCTATATGTACCCGTGGTGGTAAAGCTCTTTTATCTAGACAATTTAGAGATATTTCAAGAGACAGAATTACTGCGTTGTTGGCCAATTTCCCAAGTTTAATTTCAAATTCATCGGGACAACATACTAGCGTTGAGGATGAAAATGTCAGATACGTGTATCAGCCTTTGGAAGAATTCTATATTGTGTTGATTACCAATAAAACATCGAATATTTTACAAGACATTGATACATTGCATCTTTTTGCGTCTACTGTGAGCAACTTATTGAGAAATATTGATGAAAGAGAAATTTTTGAATCATCATTTGAAATCATTGATGCATTTGATGAAGTTATTAGTTTAGGATATAAAGAAAACTTGACATTGACTCAAGTTCAAACATTTTTAGAAATGGATTCTCATGAAGAAAAAATCCAAGAAATCATTGAACGTAACAAGGAATTGGAAGCCACCGAAGAAAGAAAAAGAAGAGCCAAAGAAATACAAAGAAAAGAAATGGCAAGAAAGACCATGGATCAATTACATCTGGGTGCCAGTGCCGGAGTTGGGACTTCATCATTTGGTTATGATAGTTATCAAAACAATCATCAACCTACTTATAAACCTACACCCGTTGTTGAAACCACTCATAGTGCTGGATCCAACACCACAAGCTCTTCTACTCACTCTTTGTTATCCAAACCAAGAGGTGGTGGATTGCAATTGGGAGGTAAAAAGACTACTGCTGGTAGAACCTTGCCATCGGGTAACGGTGCTCATGAACCATTACTTGCTACTAGTCAACCAGTGTTTGCCCATAAGGCAGCAGTAGAATCATCTCAAACCTCTGTTGCCGCTGGTAGTAGTGGAGTGAAATCTGGATCTGTGTCTAGAACTGGATCACCCGCCCCATCCAATGCTGCTGCTACACGTGTACCAAATAATGGTATCTTGATCACAGTCAATGAAAAAGTTAGTGCTCAACTTTCTCGAGATGGTTCAATTTCATCTTCTGAAGTCAAAGGTGATTTGCAATTAAGAATAAACCAAACTGAATTAGCCAACGCTAAAATATTGTTAAAAATCGCTGGTGATAAAAAACAATTCAAAACCCATCCTAATGTCGATCGTAACTTATTTCAACTGGAAAGTCATATTAGTGTCAAAGATAAATCGAAAACTTTCCCATCTAATGATCAACCATTAGGTGTGTTAAGATGGAGAAGTGTTGGTAAACAAGATGATACTCTGTTAGTTCCTATTGTCTTTACCATCTGGGTGAGTATCAATGAAGAAGGACAAGCACAAGTCACCGTAGAATATGAATTAACTAATGAATTTGTGGAAACCCATCCAAATCATCCAAACGTGGAGAATTTGAAGATTTTGGTTCCAGTGTTGACTGATAATGTTCATTTACAAGATGGTGGTAATGATACTGTTTCATATGAATTATATGATGGTCAAGGTGTTGTATTCAATATAGGAACAATTGCTATTGATGATCCACAAGGTTCATTTGAATTTACTATCCCTGTTGTTGATGAGGATTCATTATTCCCAATGCAAGTGCAAGTTGATATTATTAATCAACAAGTGGTTGAAAGCGATATTTCATTGGGTGGTGTATCTATAACCGATGTTGTTTCAAATAATGACGATGAAGAATCATTACCATTTGATTTACATTCTAACATATCTTTTGAAAATTATGTTATCCAATAGATATGACTAGGAAGGGGTTATATAAGAAACAATATCGAGCAGGGAGGAGTAAATATAAACAAAAAGAATTAACCAGGTGTTGTATAAAATTGTATATTAAAAATATAAATCTGCAAGAATTGAAAAATGAAAAGTAGAAGAGATATTTAATAAATATAATTTGGATTCATCGTATTTCTGTAGTGGCGTTATTTCCAATACTCTATACTATAATTGAGGTGCCACTAAGGGCAATTGAAATATTACATCCTAATTTTTCTATCTCATTTAATTTATTCAATTCAGCTAAAATCCTTTTTCGAGGATCATGTAATTGACTTTCCTGATTTGGATCGGCAATGGGTTCCTTGACATGATTTACAATGACATTCAACCCTAATAATGGTTGTTCAGTACTGGTGGTGGCGGTGTCTAATTGTTTACATTCATGCGCCAATTGTTTCAATTCATAAATTAACAATTTTGGTGTCAAATGACCATATAATTCGTTGGCAGCTATCTCTTTACAATTAGAACACTCCAACACGATTGCTTTCAATTGGTTTCTCAATATTAGCGGTGCTATACTCTTCCATATAAATAAGTTGCGGGACAATTTACTGGTTAGATCACTTTCAAAATCTCCAAATACTAATATGCTAGGTGGGGGTTCCTTAGTTGTGCAAGGCACTTCTAGTGTAATCAAAAAAGCTGATGATAAATAATGATGGTTCAAAGCCTCGGAATTCTTTATAATCAAACCACTAGTGTTTTGAGGTATGGTAGTAATTGATGATCGCCTGCGGTCATAACGTTTCCCCCAGATGTTATTACTGTTACTGTTACTATTGCTATGGTGTTGTGCGTCTTCCTTGTCTTCAGTCAATTTGTTGAACTCTCCATGACTCAAATCAAACATTTTCACTGTATATATTCCTATTCTTTCACTTCTATTGCTTTCCAAATAGTTTAAATTGACGATTTTGAAACTAGGCATATTGGGCCAAACTTTCCCGTTGAATAAATGTTGTTGCATTGCGTTTATCGTGTAATGAGATCCATATAAAATTTTATTCAGCATATTTTTATTAAATCCAGCAGAATTTATCACTACTGAACAAACATGATCCAAATGAGAATGGGAAATAAGGTAATTTTGTAGGTTATTGAAAATATTCTGGGTATGTAGAATCGGTCTACCTGGTTGAAAGTTGGAAAATGGGGTAGTTATGGTTACATTAGGATGATAATAATAGGACACAGTTTCACAATCAGGATAATATTGAAGAAAATTACAATATGAAGTCTTAGTCGTTGTTTCCTGATGAATAATCTCGGCTAGTTTCCCCATACCTGATCCAGCATCGATACATAATACTTGATCAGGTAGATTGTCATTGATGATGTCGTGATAAGAGATGTTTGCGGGTTTTAGAAGAATTGAACAAGTGCTTCCCTCTAATGGACCTCCTGACGACCCAAGAATTGTGATTTCAAATGACATTTTAGTTTTGGTATTATGGTGAAGGAAGGATATAAATTTATTTTTTCTTGAAATAATAACGATATAGTTTGGTTGGAGTAGGAGGTTCTTTTTTTTCGTTTTTTCCGGAGTGAGTTTAAAAATATTTAATTTTTAATTTGTTGCTTCGATTTCCGGTTGTGTTTCTTTTAATCTTTTTTTTTAGTTGGAACCAGAAATGGAAGCAATTTCAAGATTGTAACCGTTTTCTTTTTTTTTGTCTTTAGGGTTAAGGCGGCGATGCGTCGTGCGTCGTGCGTCGTGTCACAGTTAATCACTCGAGAATAAAACTTGGCTGTGCAATAACAACTCTTAGCCTTGCTATACTACCACTTGATATTCACTAGATTGAGGACAAAGTTGATCGAAGCTAAATAGTTAATATTTGTAAGATTTGCTTCAGTCAGACTCAATTGAAGTTCAATAATCTGTATTTGTACTGACAAAGTAGCTAAGGGACCTGGAAAAATTAAACTGACAGATTTGATGGGGTATTCACTTCAACGACAAACTTTAACCTAAAACGTTATATTTGATTTGACAGATAGTTGTTGAATATTGAAAACAGTGTTATTCCAACTTAAGCTGTCTTTTGAAATGACACTTAAATCGAGCAAGAGAGAGATTAAATATTGCGTATTAATTTAATCAACTTAAAATAGCTAAACCAATATTAGAATTTCTTTTCTGATTGTTAGTAAATAAACAATAGCAATGACAATAATACAAATGTATATAACTCGAGGAAAAAAGGGAAAAAAATGATGGAGCAGGTGGATGTATGTTTATATTGTTTGAATATGATTTCTTGAAAAGAACTATGATATAAGGAATTGAAAATGAGGAACTAAACAACTAGTTAAAAAAGAAAAGAAGGAAAATAATAAAGAAGAAGAAGAAGAAGGAAAGAAAGAAAGAAAAAGGGGGAAAAGAAATTTATCAAAAAAGTGGATTGATTGTTGGAAAGAGAAGTTGGAACCATATTTTAATAATAATTTCTTTTGTCCTGTATACAGCTGTTTCTAGAAGCATGCAATAGAAAAAATTGTGCCAGAAAATGTAGAAACGGAGAATTTCAAAGAATCAAGCAAAATAATAAGAACGTACACGCCCTTACTTTATTATAGTCGCCAATCTGTATCCCCCGCCTCAAACGCATGGAATATATGTTTTGGTTGTGGGAAGAGTGATTGATTGGGTGGTTTTCATTCCATATTCCACGTTTTTTCTAGTTAAACCATGTAGATCTCTAGTGGTGGTATGCTTTGTACATGCAGATACGGTGCACCTGGTACTACTTTTTCATTCAAGTTTTGCAAAGTTTAGTATTATGGAATGAAATCTCAAATGTAATAAGTGGGTATTTCAAACTATTGCAATTAGGAAAAAAGAAAACCATAAATTGATGTACAGTTCATTTTCTCACATGAATTTTGAGTTTTATTTAGGGGCCAAGGTGTGGTTGTATTGTACTCTGCGGGCCATGAACATGTCCTCGCAATTGCTATTCCAATTCACTAGCATCTTGAAATTTGATTAAAAATCAGTTGTGCGTTTAATACAATTACTTTAATTTGGCCTGATACACAAACTTGCTTTGCACAATTATATACTTTGTAAGTCGAGAGTGGAACTTATCTCGGTATGCACCTAAATTGAGGGTATTCTCTAGTTCTCATTCGCCGTGGTTTGTCGATATTTCCGGCGGGTAGATTGTGGCGGAACAACGAATTTCGCTTTTTTCAGAGCGCATCGCTGAACAAAAAAAAAGAAATCTACAACTCAAAAGATACTTCCATAGAACTCATCCCGACATACTACTAATGACAGATATAGATATCGACACAATCATCAACAGATCGTTGCATGCACTTGAGAATTCTGAATATTCTGAGTTTGATTTATTGTTGAATCAATTATCCTACTTAATTAAACAATCAGTGGACAGCAATAACAAGACTGCTTCAAAAGAACAAATCACCCGTATTCTAGACTATACACCAAACAATTTCAATCAGGTTGAAAGCTTGAGGCTATATCGTGGACTACTTATTTTAGTTAGAAATTTTGCCCCATTATTGGATATTGATTTGTTTCCCATAGTGGCTAACAGTTTTGAGAAGTTTTTGAAAGCATTAAATCAAACAAGTGAATGGACAGACAGAATAATTGAGGTCTATTGGCAAATACTAGCCAATTTCCAGAGAAACGAATTTACAGAAGTAGCAAATGAATTCTTTGGTCAATGGGAATCTAAATATAAATGGAAAGATATACCAGTGTCGGTGATGCTGCCAGTTATTCATTTCTTATTTCGTCAATTCAATACCCAAGATCCACATATAACTAATGAAAATTTGCTCAGCTTATTGAAACTTTTTGAAACGAATCATGTTATGAATGCAGTTTACGAAATTTTTACAATGATTGATTTTGCTGATACTAATAATATCGGTCATGACAATAAAATGTTTATTCACCTTCTTTATGATATTATCACCCACGAGAGTTTTCAAAAATGGATTGAACAGCAAAATGAAGAAGAAACTATTACTAAATGGCTTTCTTTGACTTCAGTGATTGTGCAAACCAAAACTGACTGGAATAATTATGAATTGATAGCATTGCTATCTTGGAATGGTTCATTATTTATGAAATATGCCCCATTAATCAACAGCAATTGCAACACTACTGTGAATGGAGAGGATGATTTTGGTTATGTAGAGGATGATATTCTGGCAATTACTGCTATTTTTGCTGAATTGAGTCAATTTAATGCCACTAAACAATACTTTGAACATTATGAGGATTTATTACCAAAATTGATATTTGTTTTCAAGTGGATTCACGATAACATTGAACCAATAACAATAAAAAGTTCGAAAATTGAAGAAGTGGGAAGATACTCTTCCGTGAAAACTAATATAATCACAATATTATCATACCTCAGTTACGATTCGTTTCAATTTCAAGAAAAAATAAGAGAGCTAGGTGGTCTACTGTTGGTGTTATCTAACTGTATCATTGACAATAATAATCCGTTTATAAAAGAACAAGCAATTGTATGCTTAAAATATTTATTACAGAAGAACCCCAAAAACCAACAATTTGTCGCTGATTTAGAAGCCAAAAAAGTTGTTGACGACCAAGTATTACTGGAAGTTGGCTATCAAGTTGAAGTTATAGATGGTAAAGTGGCTGTGAAAAGAAAATAGTCAAACAATAATATATAAAAAAAAAGGGAAAATCGTTTATTTACACTATAGTTATTGGAAAAAAACTCTAAAATTTCAATTCATCTTTAATGGCTTGTTTGACTTTTTCAACACTAGCTTCATCAATCAATTTAATTCTCTTCTCTTTACTGCTCAAAGCTTTCAATTCTGCAGGCAAGACATCTTTGTCAAATGAGTAGCCATCAAATGAATCAAGAGCCTTATTGACAACCTCGGAGAATTTGGCTGGATGAGCAGTGGAAAGAGAAATGTATTGAATTGGCTCTGTATCTTTAGCAATAAATGAATAAGAAGTAGTGACACCAACAGCAGTGTGAGGATCAATGACATATTTATCAGCAGACTTGTCGTACACTTGTTTGATGGTTTGTACGGTAGTGTCATTATCAACTCTTTGTGAATCAAAAACTTGTCTTGCAGCATCAATGACCTCAGCTGGGACTTTGAATTTGCCTTGTTCTTTCAACTGTTTCATCCAATCATTCAATAATTGACCGGCTTTTTCGTCACTCTTGTTAACTTCAGGAACGTTGTCTCTGATTAAGTACCATAACAATCTTTCAAAATTCGATGAGATCAAAATATCCATTGCTGGAGAATAAGTTGCCTTGACACCAACTTCTTGTTCCTTGGCGTATTCACCTGACTTTATAAATCTGTCCAAGATGTCGTTTTCGTTGGTGGCAATAATCAATTTGTCAACTGGTAATCCCATTCTGTAAGCATAATAACCAGCCAAAATATCTCCGAAATTACCTGAAGGAACAACAAATCTGACTTTATTAGTAGTTTTAGCTTGCTTCTGTAATTGGAAATAAGAATAGAAATAATATGTTTGTTGTGCCAAAATTCTGGCCCAATTGATAGAGTTGACAGCCCCAACATGATATTTATCATTAAATTCTTTGTCTCCAAATACCAGTTTGACAATATCTTGACAATCATCAAAGGTACCATTGACTGATAAAGTATGGACATTTTCATCTTCAACAGTGGTCATTTGTTCTTCCTGTATTGGACTGATTCTTCCGGTAGGATATAATATAAATACAGATACGTCTTTCTTACCACGTAACCCATAAATGGCAGCTGATCCAGTATCACCTGAGGTGGCACCAACAACGGTAATGATATCTCTTGGTTGTTTAGTCAAATCCTTTTGTGCATTTCTTCTAGTTAAGAAATATTCAAAAAGATTACCGACAAATTGTAAAGCAACATCTTTGAATGCATAAGTAGGACCATGAAATAATTCCAAAATGTATAAATTGTCATCAAGTTTTTTCAATGGAGTCACTTCTGATGATCTGAATGTTGAGTATGATCTGGTAATCAAATCTTTCAAATCGGCATTAGGGATTTCATTCTCATTGATATATAATCTTAATATCTCAAATGCCAATTCATTAAATGATAAGTCAGCCCATTTACTTAAAAAGTCCTTAGGTAATTGAGGGATAGCTGATGGTAAATACAATCCACCATCGGGAGCTAACCCAGTCATAACAACATCTTCAAAGGATAATTCTTCTGGTTGGCTAGATCTAGTAGATCTATAAACTTGTGATGAGGAAGGCATGTCTAGTTATCTAACAAAAAGGTCTATTTTCCAGTTGTTTAAGCAACAAGAAAGAAATGGTTTTGTTGGTGAATTGTTGAAAAAAAAAAATTTAGATGCCTGAACAGGTCAACCTTGTGGGACGTTGGGTGAGTCAGAATGTAGACTTCCTAATTAAGGTCTGTGTACAGAATTGTGTTAACATAAGTTTGGTATGGTTTATATGCAGTAACAAGAAAATTTGCATTAACCAACCAACCAACCAACCAACTATCCACTCAATGAATTTGAAACAAAACAGAGAATGGTAAGAAAAATAGACTTTATACACGCACACTATCATAATAATCTCCAATTCCGGGACAAAAAAAAAAAGAAAGTTATAAACAAATATAGACGAAGATCCTCACACCTGTTGGTTTTTTTGTCTTTCCTTATTTCAAACGATGATTACAAAATGTTATGTCCAAGTGTTCCGATATAGAAGAGTTTGTCATAACACCAAATATTCATTCAATTCGGTGGTGCTGATCAAATGGTTACACTCAGCTGGCTCATCATTATCTCAAGCAAATTCATCGAAGACATCACAGTCGTCATTAACATCATCGGGGTTTCTTTATTATGAAGATCCCCATAGGTACAACGGGTCAGATGTTAGTGCTAATGCATCCGAAACGACAAGTACTAGCACAGCCAAACCAGTTATTCATCTGGCTACACCTTATTCCGATAAATATTATCAACCAATCATCAGTCAAGGAGCCAAGGGGTTTGATAAGTTGATTATCCCTGTTGGGTTCCATGCTGATAATCAGACAGTTTCACTAGAAGAAGATAAAGAGTCACCCATACAACAAGACCAACTACAAGAGATTGTCAATTCTTTTGATGCGCCTATTGATGTATCTATTGGATATGGGTCAGGAATTCTACCTCAAGATGGATATGATAAAGATAAATCAACGCCAAATAATACTGCTAATGATTCAAAGCAATTGGATTTTATGTTTTTAGTAAAAGACTGTGGGAAATTTCATCAGGAAAACTTGAAACAAAACCGAGATCATTATTCGATTAAATCATTACGATTAATTAAGAAGGTTCAAGGTACTAATGGGATGTATTTCAATCCCTTTATCAAGATCAATGAGAAATTGGTCAAATATGGGGTTATTTCTAGTAAATCAGCATTAATGGATCTTAGTGAGTGGCATTCGTTATACTTTGCTGGTCGATTACAAAAGCCAGTTAATTTCATTACAACCAATGATCCTCGAGTCAAATTTTTGAACCAATATAACTTGAAGAATGCCATGACCATAGCGATATTTTTGATTGATGGTGAAGGTAATTCTCGCCAAGCAACGTTTAATGAACGACAATTGTATGAACAAATCACTAAATTGTCGTATTTAGGGGATTTCAGAATGTATATTGGAGGAGAAAATCCTAATAAACTGAAAAATATTGTTGCCAAACAATTCCATCGTTTTAAAAAGTTGTATGAACCAATATTACAATATTTTATTCATAAAAATTTTCTAATCATTGTTGATAATGATCCGGTCAATCGAACATTTAAACCAAACTTGAATGTAAATAATAGAATTAAGTTGATCACGGGGTTGCCTTTGAAATTCCGTCAACAATTGTATGGAAGGTACTATGAAAAATCAATCAAGGAAATTGTTATTGATGATCACTTGCTGCAAAATTTAACCAAAATAATTAGTCGTACAATAATTATTAGTTCAATAACGCAAGCAATTAGAGGATTATTATCAGCAGGATTATTTAATTCCATCAAGTACGCCGTTGCCAAACAAATCAAATTTTGGACGTCTAAGAAATAATGTTTAAGAAATTTAGATAAAAAGAAAAGTAAAAAGTGCTTAGAATTATATTATAGTCAATCTTGTACATATTTATAAATTCTTCTACCGATTAGTTTATGGTGGTTGCACGATGCTTGAAATTAATAAAATATGAATAATATATGTATTTATTTGAAAATTAATTCATAGTCAATATAATTCAGTCAAGTGAAAAAGTATCTGCTCTGTTTAGTTTGAGATTCTAGTAGAGAATGGGTGCTTTCTGTTGTGGTGGTGTTGCTGTTGGTATTTGTTGGAAGAATCTGCTCAAAGAGGCAGGGCGTGCAACCTAACTAAACTAAAACTGAAACTGAACTCAAGCTAAAATTAAAAGACTGTTTCTAAAATATGTATGAGTATTTCAATAATTTACTAACCAAGGAGGAGGAAAACAATAGAAATGATAATTAGGAGACATATCGGGCATAAGCCCCAGTTTAGCAGTAATTGGAAAAATTTTTCAAAGTTTAATCTGTAGACTGGGATTTGATTAATATAGACCCCAAATTTCTAGCAAGGGGATACTATTATGATTTTAAATTATACTGTTAGCGCTACCAGCTAAAACTAAGCCACCGGAATCATCATCATCGTCTTATCTACCACCACCACCCAACACTATGGTTATTATTTAGCCACCTCTTTCTCCTGCTTTTTATTTTGTCTCTTGTTTATTATTGTTTATGTTTGTGTAATTTACTTTTTGTGTAATTTACTGTTTGAGTGTAATTTTTCTTATTGACAAAATTTTTAAAATTAAACTTTTGTTGATTGATTTGTGTAACCTTAGCCACAGGTACAGGACCAACAAAATTCGCAAATACATATTCACAGACATACGATACATACATACATAACCCTCGTTTTTTTTTTCACTTTTTCCCCTATCAAATTTTTATTTTGCTTTTCTAAACACTTAATACCTTTAGTTAGGTAGTTTTCTTCTATTCAGTGAAAGAAGTGATATTGATTAAATTTGGGTCTATATTCTTCCTTCTCTAAAAATACTTATATTGGGGTTGGTGAACTAATTTAATATATTATTCTATGTAATTTTTGTAATGAGGAGTAACTATTTTAACCAGGTCTTATTCAATGCACTAACGGTACGACTATCATAATCGTTGGTAATACCAGTATTATTGTTGTTTCCTGATGTCGGTGTTTGTGAGAGTTGGGAGATTTTAGATAATGGCTGTAAAGTTAATGGATGATTGGCACGTTGCTGACGATTCTGAGGGCCAGCTTTTTGTAATGTAAAAGTATTATGATTAGGTCCAGAAGAAGTAAAATAACCTGCAGATTTAATGTGTAGTGACGGTATCGATAATGGTGATGAAGATTGAGTCGTTAGTTGTGAATTTATACTGCCAGATGAAGAATTTGAAGAATTTGAAGAATTTGAAGAATTTGAAGAAAGGGAAGAGCTTGACAAGCTGGAGGATGGTGGTGTATAATGAGTTGAAGTTTGATTCATGAGTGAATACAAGTTGGAACTGATACCAGCACCAGGATTAGATTCTAGGGATACTGGGTTGTTGTTGCTGTTGGGTAGTATTGCTGGTGAGTAACTCTGTTGACGAAGTTGTTCAGTTTGCTGCTGTGGGTGTTGTTTATTCTGTTGTTGTTGGTGTTTTCTCTTGTAAATGCTATTCAATAAACTGTCAGGATATATAGCATTTGAAAGGTCTAATTGGTTGAACTTGGAATCGTGACTTGGTATATTTACTGTCGTTGTTGTTTGGTTTGAAGCCAGTTTTGGTCTAAACGATCCAGGAACGTTTTCATAATAACTAATTAAATGGAATCTTTGATGGTCTTTAGTTACCACCGAAAATGATTGTTTAACTAATGCTTGGCCACCTGATTCCTCTTCTTCTTGTTCACGTTTAGTCTTTTTATTCAATTGTTTATAGACCAAGAAATTTCCATTGTAGACTTTTGAGGCCGACCATAATCTGCCATCAGTCCATCGTTTCATACCACATTGGGTTTCGTTCCATACAAACACGGTGTTGGGTTTAATAAATTTATTTCTTTCAATCCCGGTCAACCTTCTTGTCACCATGGGTAATTTCTGTAGCCTGCATGCCTCAATAATTAATAAAGCATCATTAAGCGAAGAAATCTGTCCCTTGTAGGTGATTATTTGATTGAAAGTAGTAGTGCCATTAGAAGAGTTTCTGTGGCTGGATTGATGATCATAATCGTCTTCGGAATCGTCCGAATGCATTAATTGAGGATTGAATTCTGAGATGATTAACATTTTTTTTTGGTGGTAGATCGTAGCAAATGAAAAAATAAATAGATTATGTTAATAATGTAATAGCAAGCAACAGTAGAGGAATAGTGAAATCGTATTTAAATATAGTGAATAAATTTGAATCAAGAACTGTTGTTGTTGTTATTGTTGAATAGTTAAGAAGAAATAAGTGACAAAAACAAAGAAAAGTAAGTGAAATCGTTAAAAATGCAATGAAAAAATAAAAGCAATATTTGAAAAATTCAAGATCCCAATAATGATATTCAAAGATTGAAAAAGGAAAAGGTTGGTTGAAACTAGAATTGGAAATAGAGGTTATTTGCTTTGATATTTATATAATTCTCCAGTGAATTTAAAAAACTAAAAAAAAAAAAAAAAGAAAAAAAGAAAGAAAGAAAAAAGTTTTAAACGTGTTGATATGGTTAGAAGCGATTAAAAGTCAATGTGTCTCAACGTAATTGTTGATGTCGGTTAAATTCAAGAATCATCCCGATTTCAAAAAAGTGAAAAATAACAATAAGAGACAACTTTAATAACTATTTCCAAATTTAACCTCATTTCCTTTTACTATGGTTATCTTTCCTTCACTACTATCATCTTCTTTTTTCACTTTGGTTTTTCCAGCTCTTGCATTTCCAATTTAAAAATCCAATTTTGTGTAAAAAAACAAATCAATCAGCTAAAAAAAATTTTGTGTATCACTTTCAAGTCTGTTTTAATTTTACTTCAACTAATTAACAAGACTATTATCACTACTACAATCAGAACTGCTACAATCAGAAAGAACAAGATTATTATCTATAAATTTAATCATTTAAATCTCAATTTTTTCTCCCTCTCTTATAAGAAATGATTGTTGAGAGAAGGGCAATTTAAAAATCAAGAAAAAAGATTTTAAATTCTTTAATAACAAATACTTTGAATAACTTTGCTATTGTTGTTGTTGCTGTTGCTGTTGGGGTGGAATGAAGGGTTTTGTGATTTGTGTATTGCGTGTTAAGTTGACTTGCATTAAATACAACTATCATTTATTGTTTGTTTGAGTTACATGAGTGGCGGTGGTGGCGGTGGTTATGTAAGTTCCTAACCATAAAGTACTCACTTTTACAAATGTTACATTAATACGCAATAACAGGACAATCTTTTCTTCATCTCACACACAAGACAATTTTAGACTTTTCTTTTCTTTTTGGGGACATGATTTTGTTTTTAAAAAATTCGGATAAAAAACCATAAGCTGGATTTTTCCGTTGCCTTGATTCTTTAATTGGTAATTCCGACAACATGATTTCTTCTTGGAAACTTCCATGAACACAACTAGACTACTAAATAATCAAGAGTACTCTTAAATGACTAGTAAATTTAAATAATGTCTTTAACTGAATAGGTTTTTTCTTACTGATGATAAATTGCCAATATTGGAAAGAGTTTTGGTTTTAAACCATCAAAACCTACGTTCCCTCCCCATCTTTCTCTCCCCTGTATCTCATCTTAACGCATGCAAAAGCTATGAAAGTTCCCAAGCACTTAGTCAAAAGGTAACAAAAACATATGAATGTTTAAACCAAAGCGCTAGCAGATGTCTGACTTCTATTGGTCTTGCTGAAACTGCGGTTGTTTATACTCGGAAGCTTTTAAACTTATTCCAAATACACCAAGAATGATGAAAGCATAGTAAAGTCAGCAATCAAAAAAATTACGTCCAATAAATTTACAACGTATCCTATTTCAATGAAATGCGTTTTATTTAGAGTTGAATTATGAGTCATGTTGTTGGTGTGGCAGAAACAAGCTCAGACAGACCAATTCACGTAGATACACAAAAGCATATATTTTCTATGCCTTGCCCTTTCTAGAAACTGTAATTGCTCATTGTGGCTGTTTTTGATAATTTAGTGATATTATTTTTTCATGCATTTAACTTAACTAAGTGTGTAGGCGTGTTGGTAAATCTTGCGGAAAAAAATAGAACAAATTGAACAATTGGGAGTTCCGTTCCGAAAACTTACTAATATGTGTTACAATATAGAATAATCCCCCACCAAAAAAAAAAATAGAGCCGGTACCAATCAACAAATTTGGAAGAGGAGAGAGGAGAAGGGGACACACTTAAAATTAAGGAGAAAATTGTTAGGTAGTTATTTGTCAAAACAGTGGCTGGCAAACACTAGAAACAGAATCCATATAACAAGGTTTAAAGTGACGAAATAATATGATGGAAATTAAAAATACTAGAAGATAAGGATTTCACGGGAAGGAAGGGACTGTTGATGAAAACAAAGGAATTTTCATAAACAATACTTCAAAAATATGGATTGTTATATTATTTGTGTGATGAGACGAGATTCAAAACAGTATTTACCCACCAATACATAAATAGATAAAACTTTTTGGTAATCAATCAACGACTATATCCATGATAAGATGAAAACTAAAACTTTCACTAAAATCAAAACTGAAGCTGAAACTAAAACTAAAAATTTGCTAAAAGTGTATTTTTAATACTAAATGCATTTCGGAATGACCTTGAAGTTGATTGACTCTCCGAGAAAAATATCTTTTTGCATCTTAATCTCATAAGTGCAAAACAAAACAAAACAAAGCAAAACTTAATTTGTAGGTGATAAACAAAATAGATCGTAACAGTTGTTCTTTCATTCCACTCTTGGAATTAATCTAAAAGTTTCTTTTTATATTTACTTTTTAACTTGAAATATGTATGTACATTATGTGAACCCTTGGTTTCTGAGTAAAGTTTATGCTTGAACAAAAGTATGCATGGCCAGTGCAGGCTATTTCAATAAATCGTGGTAGCCTTATTATATCTATAGAAATCTAAAAACAATTTCCAGTCCATGTAACTCATTTCAACTTGATTAAACTAGTAGTCTCTTACTAGTAGTAGTATTTACAATTTCATTCCGGAAACGGGAAAAAAATCTTTTTTTTCTCCCTTGTTCCGAAAATAAGAAATTATACAGTTACTAAGTGTTGACACTGATGCTAACATTGAATCTGTCCCACCACCCCAGTTTCCGATGGTTGGTTGGCTGGTGGCTGTGACAATGATAACTCGGGCGTTTCTTTTTTTTGTGTTTTTAAACTTAAAAACCTATCAACAAATTAAGGATGTTGACTTTACTGACAGAGCATTTTCAATATATGTAGTTGTAGTTGATGTTTTCATTTTTTGTCAATTGATTTGAAGCATACTTAACTACAAAGAGATGTATTCTCGGTGGCTCAAAAATAATGATCAAGATGGATTTGAGATTATAATTGGTTTGATTTGTTTTTTTTGTTTGGTTTTCCTTTTTATTTGGACTCGGATATCATACTGTTTCTGGTCCTTGCCTAATATTTTATATGTAAATGAACAATAAAAATACACTAAATTGTGAAATTTAGAACAAACAAGACTCAAAACCGCAGATGAATGAATTTTGAGTTTTAAAGGTTTATTTGTGTTAGTTGTGATAAACAACAAAACAAAGCTTATAAGATCTAAATTCTTTAATACTATGCTAAACTTGCAGTTATTGTTTCGACAATTTATGAACGTTTAGTAAATTGAGAGCTCAGCAAAATGAGAATAGAATAGAACATAATTACAATTTTTGAGGTAAATAGATTTTTGTTGTGTAATCGACCAAATATAGACAACAATTTCACTATAGTTGTAAAATATTTTCCTTCGCTTTAGAGTAACTTGGTTATTTCATCAGTTTAATTAAAGTGGAGCAAACAAAAAAGTTATGAGTGATTATTACTATTTTGGAATTATAATATTAGTAGTACAAAAGTGCAAAAAATGGTCTAGTTTTATAATATTATTTTATATTTTTCACGGATTAATTTTGTTCTTTAATTCCTTGCTTGTGTGTAATCTTTTTTATGACCAATGACGTAATTACTAACAAAAAGAGAAATAGCTTTCACATAATCCATCAAACAATTGGCGCAGATTCACATTTGTCAACGAAATCAAAAAAGGAATGGTGCGGCGTACATACTTTGACGAATCTGCATATATCGTCATTAACAAATATTTTACATGCAGCCATTCAAAGGCGCTTACTAGTTGGTTGCAAAGATATATCTCTACACTTTTATATTTTTTTATATTGTATTCTTTTTATAATCAATCAATATCTTTTTTATTATAATACAACCCAAGAAATCTATAAAAATTAAAAATTTTAAATACTCCTTTTAAATTAACAACATGTTCCCAATAATAAGATTCCTAGGATAATCTGACCTCCTGGATTTGATTGGGCAGACCATTTTTCACCATTTTGTATGTATTAGGTGGTAGAATCAAGTTTCTCAC
>OKKB01000219.1_pt1 | contig 26725 bp, 11 predicted proteins | sample 1613931 | NCBI WGS metagenome assembly OKKB01 (sample SAMN04436893, study PRJEB24849) | human gut metagenome | biome: human gut; feature: NICU; material: stool | host: Homo sapiens | place: USA: Saint Louis, MO | collected 2012-02-08
AAATAAAAAATAAAAATAAATAAAAATTAAAAAAAAAAAACTGACGTATGAAAAAAAAAGCAGATTATAAAAATTAAGAGGAACAATTTAATCCAAAAAGGGAAAACCAATTAAACTGACAATTTTATTTCATTCATATTTTTTTTTCATTTAAATTTCATTCACATTTTCATTATTGTCATTTAGTGATAGTTTACTCTTTAATGTAAACACACAAAAACACTCACATATATAAATAATGGAAAATGAAAAGATATACATTTTTCGTTTGTTCTATTAAATTCCAATTTTACTTCCTGTCTGACTTGCCGCCCCCCTCCTTCCTTTCGTCCAAATCGCTTAAATTTACTACTAATTGCTTCTAACTACTACAAAGTATCTGTCATTTTTGCAGATTGAGCAGAAACAGCATCTTGCTTGCTGTTTTCATTCATTCATATCTCATTCTATCCTCCTATCTTCTCCCCCTTTCCTTTCCTTCTCTCCATTGCATTACATAACCATTGGACTTTTTTCGATAGAATTTTTTTTTAGTTTGGACTCTACCGAAAACCTTGTTTTAAAGTTCATGCCGCATTTGATAAATTTATCACTTCATACATCTCTTGAACCAAATATAATTATTTCTGTTTCTGTTCATTATCCCTCTCATCTTATTTTATTTTTTTCTTTCTTTCCTCTTTCCCAATACTATTGTTCTCCTTCAAAAAATACTTAGAAATCACAAGATATTTCTGTATTACCTGGTGATAGTGATAAGAAATCCCACCGTCTAGTCCATCTATTTCTATTGTTCTATCTAAATTAACAATAAAGCACATTGCAAAATCGTCTAATTTTTATTTTTTCTTATTGCAAAATCATTATTGCAGTATGCATTTTTTTGTTCGATTTTGTCCAATTAGTTTTGTCTTTCAGTTAACGATTACATGTAGCACTTCAAAGAATTTGAGATACAGCCAAAGAGAGCCAAAAAGTGTTGGTTTTGAGACCGTTTTTTTTTTTGTTTTTGACTTTGAGAGACAGATGGATCTGATCAATTTCACATATATCCCCGTGATACAGAAGAGCAGAGTCCAAAAGTTTCTCTCAATTCACACTTTTCAAGTGAAAGGGGCCAACATGATCTTTTTCTTTCGAAATTGAAAAACTAAACAAACAGACTTTCCCAATGCCTCCCGTAACCAGCTCAAGAATGTCAAACGACTTTTATTTGACTTGGTTACCACTTTCAATAATAGAAAGCACGATCAATAATCCAACCTCTGAAATTTATTTGGTGACATATCAGAATGTGTGACTTTTGCAAATCTCAAAATTGTAGCATAGTTTGTTAAAGATCGTTTCACCCAATTTTATTTTGCTTTGTTATTCCTTTCCCACCAACAATCTCCTCCCCACCAGTGACTCTGGAGTTGCGAGTTATGAGTTTTTCTCTGCGATGCACGAGAATATCAAATCTAGATTTGACATCGATTTGCATGGTTTGGTGGTAATTGCATTTACCTGAAAATCAACTTTTGGGCAGTTTGCACTACCCCGTCAAATATCTAGAGCATAAAACTGATTGGTGTGTCACACAGACTTGATATCTTGAAACTCCCAAGAAACACAGAGTGGATTACTTGAAAAACAGTTTCAATAGTTTGTGTTACGGGTACTCACTACTTTGCAACCAGAGCCCTACCACATCATACGACATAGTGTTGTAAAACTCAGCCACTAGGATCGACGATTTCGAGAGGCAAAACTACAACAATCATCGAAGACAAGCTGCAATCCCTCTTTGAGTATACTAGGTAATATGTAATGGAGGACTGTTTCATTTACACTCAAACAGTACTGAAAAATACTTGATAGTACTTTAATTCTCTGGCCATGAACTATTTCTTTCCAATTGCTTAAGCAAATCTCTCATGTGCATACAATCTGTTCAATATTTCTTAGTTAGACAAATATATAGTCAGATCTTCAAGCTCATTTCATTCACCATCTCCAAGAGACCCAATTGATTGCAAGCCACAACAGATCTGAACTAATTTTTTTCATCCCCAATATGAGCAAATAGAAAAAAAGAATTGCGAATTGCGAATTGCAATTGAATTGAATAAAAATCGATAATGTGTTAGTTTAAGCTTTTTCTCAAAACAACATCTTAAAATCACAATTACTACAGTTTATGTTTAGACAATTGAATAGACTACGCCATTTCCACACATTGGCTGTATTGCAATCTGACTTTTCACACGTTGTTATTGGCGGAGGTGTCGTAGGTACAGCAATAGCGGCCGAACTCCAAGAACAACCGGGAAATGAAGTTTTATTAATTGATAAAAATGAACAATTAGGAATGGAAACTACGTCAAGAAATTCAGAAGTTATTCATGCAGGGATATATTATCCTCCGAATTCATTAAAATCCAAACTATGCATTGCTGGGAAAAACAAAATCTATGACGCTTGGGCAAAAGGTAATTTCCAAGTTGCTTTGAAACAATGTGGGAAATGGGTGGTTGCTCAAACAGATAAAGAGGCAGAATACCTTGAAAAAATAAACAATATAGCAAAAGAGGTTAACGTCCCAGTAAATTTTATCTCACCAAAAACGGCAAAGGCAAAACACCCTTTGATTCGAGCCGAGACAGCCATTCTTGAAAGTCCAACTACAGGAATCATATCATCTCATGATTACACTCTTTTCCATCAGGCAAGATTCGAGAATAACAACGGGACTATTGGACTCAATACAGAATTAACAGACTTGGAGTATAATAAAGGAACTTCAAACTATACCTTACGATTAGAATCGGATGCTGGTGAAATGGAATTGACATCAGACAATGTTGTCAATGCAGCAGGACTATATGCTGCTCAAGTTTCAAACTTGTTGTTACCAAAGGAAAGACATTATCAAGGTTATTTTGCCAAGGGAAATTATTTCAGTTATCTGCCAACAACATCGATAGGCAAAATAACCGATGTGTTGATATATCCTTGTCCAAATCCTAATGCTTCGTCTTTGGGCACACACTTGACGTTTGACCTAGGCGGTCAATTGAGATTTGGTCCTGATTTAGAATGGTTAGATATAAAAAGAGCCGAAGATATAGATTATACCCCAAATCCACAAAACTTAAAAGAAGCGTATAAGGCAATCAAGACTTATTTCCCGAGCATCACTCCTGATTCATTGCATCCTTCTTATTCTGGAGTAAGACCAAAAATTTATTCATTAGAAGAGAATATGAAAAAGTTTGCTGATTTTGAAATAAAACAAGAACCAGGATACCCAGGGTTTGTTAATCTTTTGGGTATGGAAAGTCCTGGTTTAACAGCTTCATGGGCAATCGGAGAATACGTTAAAGATCTATACCATAAATAACAAGTAACTATACACACACATATATATAGAAACCTAAACATGCCTTCTTTTAGAGCCATTATTCTGTTCATCTTCATTTTCTCTCTTTTCTGGAGAAGACTTTTTAGGCAACTTTTTCGGGTCAGTAGGACGAGGCGATTCAGTAAAATAATCGTGTAATAATGCTAGTGTAGAATCACATCTTCTACTTGGATCCAATTGGGTCATCGATATCAACAAATCAAGGGCTTTTTCCGTAGCAGCACTAAATCTATTACGTAATTCTTGTCTTGAAGGAGGTGGATACACATGAAGTGCGTTATACATTGGCAAACTGGAAACATTTGGCCATATTTGCTCTGTTGGTGTCCCATAAGCTCTAAATGTAACATCTAATTGATCAACGTCATCTTTACCTGGCAAATAAGGTATTCGAAGCATTAATTCAGCAAATATTATACCTATTGACCAGATATCAACTGCTCCAGTGTAATGTCGAGCACCAAATAATAATTCAGGGGCTCTATACCATCTAGTGACAACATTAGATGATAAATCTTCATTAGGATTTACCAAAGCTCGTGCAAGACCAAAATCCGCTATTTTCAATTGTCCATCCGGTGCCAATAATAAATTATTTGGTTTCAAATCACGATGTAAAATAAAATTCCGATGACAATGATGTATCCCACGTAATGTCATTAAAAGCCATGATTTGATATCTGCTGATTTGAAAACAATCGATTTATCTTTAATCAACACTTCCAAATCGCAAGGTAAAAATTCTAATACCAAATTTAAATTATTTGTTGCTGAAAATACATCTACTAGTTCAATAACATTGGGATGTTTCAATTCTTGCAAATATTTAACTTCTCTTAATGCTGACATATCCAATCCATCTTTGAATAATCCTGTTTTGATTTCTTTGATGGCAATTTGCCGTTTGGTGGAGATTTGTTTACCCAAGTACACAACAGCATATGTACCTTCCCCTACTTTTTTTTCTTTGGTGTAATTCAGAACTTGTTTAGTTGCTGGTTTTGAAGTAACAGATGGTTTCGTTGCAACTGCTGCAGTAGACATGATTGATGTGGTTCACTGATGGATTTGATTGTATGATGGTAGAAACCAAATACGTCTTTGATTAAGAATCCACTCTACTAAACTGAAAAATAATGAAGCCAAAAAAAAGCTTAGAACAGTCATTGCAGAATTACACGCACTCTCTAGTTTTTCCTAACCCAAATAATACTACATCCAACATTAATCTAAAATAATAAACTGTATAATGCAAACAAATAATGTACAAATGGCAAAAAGAAGTAGTAGCAGAAGAGGTAATCTATAAAGAATTTAAAACTAAATAATACCCACTCTGTTTCCCTCTTTATATATATATATATTCTTTGAATAAAAGTTTAGGATGATTTTACAATTATGCTAATTTGCAACTGTGCTACCTATGCACTCCCACTGAGCGAAAACATACCAACTAGTACCACTATCTCCAATAACTAATCCTCTATACAACCCCAATTCTTGACACTTGATATTTAATGAGTACAATCCGTATGGCTTGGAGTTATCTTCCTTATTCAATTTAAAGTATTTTCCTGATGGTGATTCAATAACCAACTTGAAATCTTGATTCATTAATCCGGAACCAGAATTCAACCCTTTTGATGGATATTGTTCGATTTCAAAGTTATACATATTATTGGCAACGATTTTACTAGTTTGTGGCTTTATTATGTACAAATCATTTTTTTGACTCTGCACGGTTGGGAATCGTTGTACAAACTTCGTTGGTTTAGATGTACCTTCATGAGATAATGGAATTACAATTGCCAATTCATGAATATTGTCAAAATGCTTTTGTAACCCCTTAGGTCCAGCAAATATCTGCAAAACACCCACTGATTCCTTTTCGGGTAACACTGCCTTGATCTTAGCAACACGTTTGTGATTGACCCATTTAATTTGACACAAACTCAATTCATTAGTGGTTGCTCTTGCAGTCTTCACTAGAGTGAAAAGTTCAACGGTGGTGGGGATTTCGAGTTCCAATTCAAAAATCTCCAAATCATTGATTCTTGTCAATGCATTATTGAAATTTTTGAATGCCAATCCGTTTTTGTAGAAACCTGAATAGGTACGTGGCAAATAGAATGCAATATTCGGATCAATAGGTGGGACAACATGTTGTAAATCAATAATACAAGGGATATGGGTTGACACCAAACTTAATGGTTCAGCAAGGAAATAGAATTCGTTGAGCTTTTCTTGTCGTAAATTGCACACAGATGCATTTTTAAAATTATATATGTCCATTATTCTAAAATTGTTATCGACCAAAACAGAAAGCCAACAATGGTTTATTACGTATTGTTCATTATGATAAAATTCATTTGGTTTTTTCCAAAACCCTAAAACAACCTCACACGGAATTTTTAATGCATCTAATATTTTCTTGAAAATGTAATTGATTTGAAAAATAGTTGCCTTGCCACTATGTTGAACTTCAGATAATTTTGGCTTTTGTTGCAGAATTTTCGATGTTTCTTCAATAATGTCAAACTTGCATAAATGCACCAAAATGCATCGGACCTGATTGATCACTGAAGAATGAAATTTGATTGAAATGTCAGAAATCAATTCATTCAAATCGTAGCTCAAATCGTAATTCAGCATAAATGTTTCGATTTTACTATATTGCACGTTTTCCAAGTCGATATCATCATCTTCAGGACCCACAGTCTCATTAGTGTTGATCTCAGATATAAAATCCAATGGCTTAACAATTATAGATCCATCTTGTCTTACTACTCTTTTAGTCCTACTTTGTTTGTCATGCGACGTTAGTGAGTTCATCCTATTGATATCCGATTTGAACGTAGCCCAATCAATTTGTTCTTGTTTTTGAATGGTTCTTTCTATTGGATGGACATCATCATGGTTTTTCCTCAACAATTTTTTAAATATATTAGACTGTTTGGGTTTTTTGTCTTGGAAAACAGTTTCCATAACATCTGATGTTTTGTCTGGTTCCTCTTCATGACGTTCTTCCACCGAAATATGACTCAGACCCAATTGACTAGCTTGTAAATCTTTTTCGTATTTATGTCTAAGAAATGAACCAGCACTAGTAGCACTTAATTCCGACAAATTCAAAACATCACTTTGTAATGATTTAATGGAGTTTTTCAATTCTTCTTGTTTTAAAGATAACTTGAGGTACGCCTCTTCATCTATGACACCCTGGGAGTTTGTAGATATTCTAAAATCATCAGCATCAAATGGAACACGTGGCGTAGGTTTATTAAAATGATCGTCTCTCACATAACCATAAGTCTTATTTGGTGTAATGTGTTTTGGAGGTGGAGGTGGAGGTGGGGATTCATCACCACCACTTGCTGAATATTGCAAATCGTAACCAGCATCATCCTCGTCGGTGACATACCTAGAAAGCTTCTTACTCAAGTCATCTTTTGAGGAATTTTTCTTGGAGGTGTCGTCAGTCCCGGAATATGAATTGACTGACCCACTATCCTTTTGGATGGGACTTCTGATTGCAGCCTTTTTGGATAATTTTTCCAACTGTTTTAATCTCTCCAATTCAATTTCCAACTGGGCTTTCTTTTTAGCAATCTCGTCAAATTCATCAAGAAACTCTGGTTCATAAGAGGCCATGGTGGCCCTCTTGCTGGTTTTTGTTGGCGTAGAATCCGAGGTAGCGACGTAATTGTTTAGCAAATGCTGATATTTGCCATTTTGAGAATGTGGTACGTCACCATAAGATGGCGATTTTATGCTTGTTGGTGATGTATAATCCATTTGATGGAGCCTAGATGCAACATCTGGACTACTATGATGTGTATGTTGAAATGATAACCGTTTGGAATCATTGACTTTTGGTTTGACCTGATAGTTTTGCTGTTGTTGCATGGATCTGAAATATTCAATTTCCTTTTCCTTTTTTCTTAATAGCTCTTCTTGCTGTTGATAAGTCAATTTGTTTTTTGGATGATTCATGGCAGACAGCATGTATTTAGAAGATCGAACATTTCCCTTTGTCGGTGTAAATGGTTTCGAATATCTGTCATCAAAGCTTTGGTTAAAACTATGGTCTTGGTCATACTCTATTGAATCGTTGGCAAAACTTTGACTTGTTTTTAATTTGGAGAAATTCCCAAGTGGGGTTGTTCCAGCACTTCTTCTACTGTGGTCGTCCATTTGTTTGGTTGGTGTAGTTCTCCCATCTTGCAATGACAAGGATGACATGGAATGGTTTAATTTGTCCTCCAAAATTGTCACGTAGTCCTTGGGAAATATCCCTTCAGCACCATTTCTTCGTAATTTTCCACTCCACCAACTTTCATCGACAATGGAAAAAACTTGAACAATTTCATTCTCCATGAACCCCAAATCTCCTTCTTCCTCACCTGCCCATGACACAATAGTTTTCACTTTGAATGGGAGTGGAGGCAATGCAGTTGATGTCATTCAATTATGATATATAAAAAAAATCGAAATTAAATAAAAATGTATAAAGAGTAATGCAAGTGATGTAATGCAGGAGTGTAACTACTTCTGTCTTCGTTGATGAATCAGTAATCACTAAATTAGTAAATTATAGCCGTATTATACTAGAATCAAAATGAATGATAAGTTTCTGATACCAAATATTCCTAAAAGGATAAACGAATGTGAGGTAATTGTTGTAATAAAAAAAAACGATATTTGAATAAAAAGGATGAGCGATTCTATACTTCAAAAAACAAATGGGGGAACTGAGATGCAATTATTTATTATTTAATTCTTTTAGTATGATACAAATTTGTTCAAAAAGAGTGAAAAGATAGTTGATGTTCTTATTTTTTTCTTTGTAATTAATGAAAGGAAAACCTCTTTTTGATACCGTACCAACAATGCTAATGCTAATTCAATTGTAATATGTATTATAAAGCAAAGTAAAAATAGAAAGTAGTAGAAAAAGAAGAAAAGAAAAGAAAAAAGATTAAGGAAAATAATATTCAATTTCAGTTTGGTTTTAAGGTTCCTTGTTTGAAAATCGGAGACTTATTGATGAAATCATCAAGTGTGCAAAAAAGAGCTGCTACTACTATTACACTTGTGAATCAATCTATATATCTGTCCAGCAAGTTAAAAAAAGGAAAACACATCAAAAAAAAGACATTGCCTAGTTTGTAAAAAAGAAAAATATAGACCCACATATATGCAGGATTTTTTCTGCAACCCAAATCTTGGAACATTGAAATTACAGTAATTAATGATGAACAAAATGTGCTCAAAAGGGAAACAATGTAAATCTCAAAACTAATTATAGACATTGATCATGATCATCAATAACATCATCAACATGTCATTCAAACAAAAATGTTCTATTGGACCCCCCCTCCCCCTTACTATTCACCCTAGATTTTTTTCTGGTTCTACTATAGAATCACGTGACATATATTTATTTTTGCTCTGTTCAGTTTTAAGCTCTCCAATACTGTGCTAAACTATGTAATCTATCTATAACAACAGGCAAAAACGCATTCACACTATCATTAATCAAATTTTGGAAATGTAAAATTGCTTCTTCTTCAGTCATTTGTAAACAAAACTTTTCTTGTACCTTTTCAATCACTCTCAGTGGATCAAATTGAATATCTGGGATATTGGCATCCAACATCAATTGGAACAAGTTCAAAATCAAGTTACTATTTTTACGCAATGTTGTGTATGTGATAAAACAATAGCTCTTGAAAACATTATAATTCTCGTGATGTAACCCTCCCATCCCATCGATTACTTGTATAGGCAATTTCATTAATGGAGGGAAAGGTTTAGGGTCACGGCCGAGTATATATCCAAAGTCGGCATGCCAAAACTTCCCATTGGGTGAAAGTAATAAATTGTCCAAGTGTCTATCTCCAACACCCAAAATATAGGTAATTACACAATAACCAGCACACGACTTGACGTAATTATCCATAAGAATCGGTGATACACCCAAATCTGAAGTTATTGTTGGTTTAGGTTGACGTGGTAAAACTGGTATCTCGGTATTGGACTGACTGGTATTTGTACTTAAAATACTTTTGGATATAGGTTCCTCGGATTGTTGTTCTTGACTATGAAGACGAAGATAATTTAAAATACCATTGTTTGATACTGACGGTGGTACATCAGAAGTTTCACCACCACCAGAATATGTGACCGATGTTGGATATGTCTTGGACAAAATAGAGTCCAAAGTTTCATTTGGAACAAATTGAATCAACCCGGCAATTGGACTAGTAGCCAATATTTTATATGGTGTAAGTTTCAAATCAAGATTTTCATTCTTTAAAAGTTGATCCATCAAGTCTATGATTTGAATTACCAATTGATCCTGTCTTAAATCATCACCTATTTTAAACATTAACGGGTATTTCCCATATCTAGATCGTTTTCCAAATAATTGCGAAGTGGCATGTCCGTGTTTCTTCTTTTCAATGGTTTTTAAAGTAATTTTTAATGGTGCCAATGAAGATTTGAAAACTGATGATTCCTCAGGATAACATCCACATATCATAACTGATGGATCAAGTGGTAATGGGAAAGGTTCAGGGAATTTTAACAATTCATTCCCAGAATTTGCTAGATACTCCCGCAAATATTCAACTTTCTTTGCTGTTGCCTCGTTTTTCTTAAATGAAGCACGTAATAACTCTACCAAAGAAGTTAATTTCTTGATGAACCATATTTGATGTTTTAAATGCTTATAGTAAGGAAGTCTATTTTCATGACAATGTGCTTTTAGCAATTCAATATAGCGATTAAGAATATCCATGTAGATTTTGATTGGGCCATCGATATGAGGATTATTGAGTTGATCTTCATTTTCAACTTTAACATACCAGTAAAAGAAATTACCCAATTTTTCATTTTCTACTGCTCTTTCAATTAAGAAATCAGCCAATGGTGACTTTAAAGTCGACGATGCATTATCTTCAATCTGATCAGATCTTTCGCAAAATGGTGGGCTTTTTTCATATATCAATGCCTCATATTTCAATGCTTGAACTAATTGAAGTAAATACAATAAAAGTTCTTCACTATTAGCCAATTTTAATCTTTCAACTGCTAATTTCCTCAAAAAGCAAACATTATTGTAAATTTTTATAAACCGTTTTTCATCACTTTTCATTTTTGAACTTTTTGACGTCATAGAATCATCTTGATATGTCGGTTTACCCAATGTGTACGGATTAAAATAATCACCTAACAATTCCAAAGCATCCCCAATTTGCAACTTATCAACATTCCAGTAAAATGGAATTATTTCTTTAAACGTGTGATCTAGCTCATAATCATTTTCCCAGTTTATTGACCTTAAAAATTTGGGTAAAAATGACTTTACTGATTTGTTACTTGGATCATTCCCGGAATTGTTCTTACTAAAATAATAACGAAATTTCCAAATCAAATTTTTCTCATTATCTGTTAGTTCTGCATTTGAAGGTTTGATCATAATTCTTAGTAATTCATCTCTCAATTGTGGAGTTGGCTTCAATTCTTTGTCCAAGATTGTATTATTATCAATGTTTCTTTCTAACTTACGGTATTTTAACTCAACTGGATCAAAAGTAGTAGCATTTGGATTTAGATGATTGTTTGCTGTTATATGGAAATCTGGATCGTACACTTTCATTATACTAGGATCGTGTGATGTGGCCATTGGAATATCTATCGAATTAATTATAATGTTACTATTCAATGTATCATCTGGGGGGATTTTAGAAGTAGTTTCAGTTATGGGTTCAATTGTTGGGATTTGGTAAATAATATCAGAATATACAATTGGAAATTCAAATTGGGGTAATTCAATGTACAAATAATAATCGTGGTCTTTATTGTTTGTTTTCAAAAAAGTGGCATCAACTTTAGGAAGAACCATTTTATCTAACCAATTCAACCTAGGATATTTGCCATTTTCATAATCAATTAATCTTTTTTCCAAGTCTGTTAAACCAATTAGAGTTCCATACTGAATATTTTTACTATATTGTGGGTCGTCTTCCATAAACACGGGAATTTTATGTGATCCACTTCGTAGTGTTGATGAATCATGGCTGAAAAGCGATAAATATGAAACTCCAAATACTGATGGCTTGGTATCAATGATTTCACAAATAGAAAACTTTAAGTATGCATCAATTGATATTTGATTATAATCTATATTCAATTTCAACTGTTGATTCCAGGTTCTTCCCTTGTTGTTAAATGCCTTGTAAGACGTCCGCACCGGTGTACTGATTAGATTGTTATTCTTACCATCGTAAACTCTAATTTCAACAAATAGATCCGAGTTCTTATATATTTGAGATAGCTTCTTGAATACAGTTGGATCTTCAAATTTTGTTGATAATGGGACTAAAGAGACATTATTTCTTGTGCATTCCAAATAGCAAACTTTAACTGATATAGGCGATTTCAAATCCTTGGACAAACCAAAAGTAGTCGCTATCTTTGTTTTAGGTAGTGCGCTTTGTGGTTGTGAGAGTGTCGCCATTCCCGTTGTTGTTTTTGAAATAGAAAGTTGTGATTCTTGTAATTTTGTTAAAAAGAAAATTAATTAGTATCTGATAAATAATCTAGTAACAGTGCATAATATCAGTTGGTCGTGTAGAACAGATAATTTGATAAAACATAGAGAAGTTGATAGTTGATCACCACCACGACAATACAATTAAACAATATCTATAATTATATTTTATATATTATTATAATTCTTTAACACAGTAATTAAATATTCTATCTATCTATTTATTATTATTACCAAACCAAAAATAATTAGAATCCCCATCCACTTTGTTTTCACTCTTTTGCAGCACAAATTTATCCTTACTTTCCTTTGTCATCAGCATATCATCTTGTTCTTCATCATCCTTACGAGTATCCTGATCTTCTTGTTCTTCTTCTTCAGATGATGAGTCACCACTACTGTCGAAGTTGTAAAATATTGGACGACTTTTAGCTCCGGTATCTTTAGTAGAAGTTGTTGGCTTATATTTGAATGAATTCTTTCTTGAACGTTTTCCAGTAGATTTCAGAGGTGATGTCAGTTTTGCTTTTTCAAGTGTTGACTTTTTCTGTGAAGAATTGAAAGACAACGAGAACAAGTTTCCGTCGTTTGAATTGTTAGAATCGTCCTCTTCGTCAGTAATTTCATTTGATTCTTCCTCTTCTTCTTCTGAATCGCCGTCATCGTCATAGCTGTCATCTTTCCCATAATGACGTTGTTGCTTCTGTTGCAGTCCAGGTCTATTTTCACCACCTGAACTGAGCGATCTTTGTCGATTTACTTTGCTGAGTTGAGTTAAAGAAGGTTGGAACAACAGCTGTTGCAGTTTTCTTTGGGTGGAGGATGAGAAAAGTGGATTATTTGTTCTTCTTTTATTCAAGGATCTGGCTCTATTCAAAGACTCGATAGGCGAATTTCTTCCCGCCGGTTCATTAAGAGTTGGTTGATATGCTTGAAGGACACTATCGAGCTCCTCCGGTATAGGCTCGCCCAAAGAATCTATCGAAACATCTGATTCTGGAGACTTGACTCTGCCTAATATGGTAGATGGGAAATATGAATCTTTGGCGTTATGTGCAACATGAACATGCGTCATAGGATTAGAACTGGATCTACTTCGATTCTGCATTGAGGAAATGTATCTTGGTAAATCAGTGGTGGAACCTTCTTTCGATGAACCACGTGATCCACTGTTGGTCCTGAAAATATCGGTATTGGAACCGTTAGGTTGAGGAAATGACCCTTTCCCAAACGAAGAAAGATTTACTTGTGAATTCACTCTTGAGTTGATCTTATGCATTGGTATTTCTGAAGTGTGTGAGTACTTTAATTTCATGGGTTGTAGGTCATCATTACTGACAATTTTGGACAAATCAATAACCGAATTTGATCTTGTTGGTGCTGAATTTGGGGATACTTCAGGACTTATAGGGCGTGAAGGATGATTGCTTATGTTATAATGTTTTCGAAACGATTCATCATTCATTATTTTCTCCTTAAATTCGTTTTTTATAAGGAAATGTTTCAAATTGGGGGCCCAGTCCCTTGCAGCAGGACAAATATAAGTTTGTCTTGTCTGTAGATTTCTACCACTTTCATAAGCAGCTGAAGTTTCTTTGATTTTGAATGAAGGTCTTGGTTTAGTGTCCTCCTCAACCACTAGATTCTTCTTGGGAACATCCAACTCATCTTTTTTAATAAAATTTGTTTTGTAGTATACAATATCAGTTTCTAGATTCAACGTGGTATCTACGTCATCTTCTTTAATCAAATCCAAGGCATCGTGTACCAATTTCCAAGTATAATTTGCAGGATCATTCTCGTCTTCGACATCCTTGATATCATCTTTCAAAACTCTTTTAGCAAAATTTGCTTTTGCTTCAGGAAGTTCTTCGAAAATCGGATGATTGATAAAGTAAGATAGAAAGTTGTTCACTGCATATCCATGCGTTACAACGATAATGATGTCTTTGTTTTTGATATACATTGGTTTTTCATATGTTGCCAATAATTTCTTGAAATAATCTTTGCATCTAGTTTGATAATCTTTGTAACTTAGATCAAGACCGTTATATTGACCTAATGTGATAGTTGGCCTAAACATTGAGCAGGCACTTTTGTTTTTCAATGATTTCAAATTAGGGGTGTACATATTATATGCATCATCTGAGTCGACAAAAGGTGGTTTATTTTTCATTTTATCATGTATCCATTCACTCAAGGCAAAATCACATAACAACTGAAATCTCATTTTATAATTGGGATACTTTTTCAATAATGAAGCTTTCAAGTCGGTTATTAATAGATCTGCAGTTTGACAACATCTCAAATACGGACTGAAATGAATAAAGACGTTTTTACGTTGTGTAGATTCCAAATCAGTGAACGCTTGAGTTAATGAACAAATTTCATCCACTAATTTCTCTATCTGTGGAATGGCATTTTGTGATAATGATGGATCATATGGCTTATAATCTTCCAATATTGGCTTTGCATCTGGATCCTCTCGTAATGCGTGATCAATTCGTTCACCATGACGTAGAAAATATAGTTCAGACATCACCAACTTGTTGTGTTGCTAAATATGGTAGGTTGAAGGAAGTTGAGTGGAAAAATAATAAATAAATAATTAAATAAATAAGTGGTTATAGTTTAGTGTTGAATTTTTCTCTATTTTTTTTTTGATTGTAAATATGTTATATCCTTTCCAGTGGTGTTGTTATATGAACATAATACTTTCAAATGTGTTGAATTTAGTTGGATATGTCTATGAATTTCAAAGCTCGTGTGGTTTTGTAGAAGGGCGGGCAACAAAGGGAGAGTGAAAGCGAGGAAGTGAAGGAAAAAAAAAAGAGAGATCAGATTTTCTTACTGTCTTGACAGGTGAGTTAGTAAGTAAGTTAGATTTGTTAGTGTGATTGTATATGTTTAATGTGTAATGTGTGTATTTGTGAGAATACAGTAACAAATTCCAACGACAAAAACTACTTCTTAGTAAACCATTTTTTTTTCATTTTAAAAAAGTATGATGTAATTGACAACACAAACAATAACTTCTTTTAATTACACAAACTAAATTAAACTAAGTTAAATGGAAAAAAAATTTCATAGGAAACAATTTGAAAATTTAGATGAAATGGACAAACCCGAACCAGCAATACATTGAACTAAATTAGAAAGTGAATTAATATTTAGTTAGTTGAAATAAATTTGTCTTATACATATTTATACATATAAATACTACATCTCTAATTAACTTCAAAACAAATCAGTTGAATTATTGGTGCAAGTTTAGTTCATCAAGTTGTTCATTCAATTTAACTAACCTTTCTTTCTTCCGTCTTTCCTTTCTATATTTTTCATCATTTGAATGTTTTTGATCAATATAGTCATGGAACAGTTCGGAATTGTCATCATCTACCAAACTATCATCGAAATCAGGTTGTGTCCCATAATTAAACTCATTCTCTGGTTCCTTCAAGACATCTCTCACACTATCATTCCCAACCAATTGGTTATGAAGACCAAAACTGAAACACCAACGCAAATGTTTCAATCTAAAGTAAAGAAACCAACTATTTATTTTCAATGATCTGAATTTCGACAATTTGATATACGTCAGATCAGATGTAGAATCGAGTAATTCTAATCCTTCTTGTGTTCTCTTGTACACTTGTTCCCTTGAATTTGCATCGGTATAGATCTTTATTGTGTTGGAAATATTTCTGAAAACAGAACTAATATCTTTTTTATCCTTTTTCGCTACTTTCTTCGATGACAAATTGAGCAAACGAGTCAAAATAGCTAGCAAGGACTCTTGTTCATAATATGGAGAGTTTTCATTGTATTCATTATCAAAATCACCGCCATTGTCAGCGTCAGCATTTTGTCCGTAATCATACATCTCATAAATAACACCAATCACTCTTCCGGCAGCTTTTGCAATATCTCTATCCTCGTCATTGTCTAAAAGTGGAACAAGCTTAAACATCAAGTCTTCCATTATTTCATTCAAAAATGATCCATGTGGAATCAATGTCAACAAACAACCCACTCCGTGGATTGCTGCAACAGCAACTGATGCTTCAGCCACCACTTTGGCATTAGCTTCATTGACCAATTTCTTATCCAAATTTTTATCGGTAATAAAAGTCGAATGTTCTCGATCACCAGCTTCAACTTCTTTTTTCAAAGTAGTGGCACTTGCTGTGTATCCTTCTGCCAATTCAATCAACATGGCTATTCTTTCATCAATTCCAAAACTCGATGCTCCGTTGTGTAAAATCAATGTTAGCACCACATACCCAGTAATCACATTAGCCTTGATACTGTTAGTGACAATACTGTTCGATGGTTCAGTAATGACATGCTGGATGTGATTAAGCAATTCAGTGGACACCAAAGATCCAAACTCTTCAATATCACTACAAATTAAGGCAATCAACGAACGAAACAAGTATAAAAACTCATCTTCACTTCGGTAGTTTGCAGAAGTGAAAATATTGATTAATTTAGCAACTTTGTCTTCATCAACAAATTCTGGTGTCCCCGCATTTTCTTCATTACAAACAACTAATGGTCTGGAAACAAGTAATTTATACAATTGTACAAGTAACAATTCTCGCGACTGCAGCGACACATCATTTCGTGAAAACTCTAAACTATTAATGATATCATTAATGCTTGAACTTTCTTGAATTCTAGATTTGTTAATGTTGGCAGCTTGATATTGTCTTCTGTCCCCAGCACCAATTCTATCTTCTTTTGCTAATTCAATTTCTTGCAGTTGTAGACCAAATAATCTCTCCTTCAATAATTCTTCAATTTTAATAAAATCTTGTTCTTCGGTATCACTTTCATAATCGGAGTCATCGGACCGTAAGGGTGTTCTCGAAACTGATTGGGCCCTTGAAGATGAATTGGATAAAGTACCATCCCTCTCAAATCTTCTTCCTTTAAACAAAGCTTTATGTGACATTTTCAAAAACAATTAATCAATAATCAAATGGAGTATATTATAAAAAAGAAAAAGTTATGGCAATACAAGAAAAATTTTTCTACCTTTATATATGTATATGTACATTCCAATTTATTAATATGTATTTTATGTTTGCTGCATAGAAGATTTATTATGTGGGTCGTGTCTGCACAAATACTGTTGGTGTGGGTTAACTTTGGAAACAGTTGGTCTTTTTTTGACTCATACATATACTAAACAACCCAAACAAACAAACAAATAACCCCGTATTGGTAATAATAATATTATTAGTCAATGTTATCAAACAAATAAACAAATTATCAGTGATGACAAAAATCAAATTGAATGCAAAAATGGTGAGTTTCAGAATTGTTAGGGGTCATTTATTTTGAGGTTGCTACCTACCAATCATAGGCAAAGTGCATAAGTTGTCCACAACACAAATTAACTACAGTTCCTTTCTTACAATTCTTGATTATTGCCATTTAATTTTATTTTGTTTCTAAAAAACTATTTCATTCGGTAGAACGTACACTTTCTCTCCATTTTCTCTTACCGTCTCATTATTCACATCTCGAGGCAACAGTTTCCTCATGTCAAATGCATCCACCGAGTCATCAATCTTATTTCGATCCTTTTGTATTTCTCGACCATAATACCCCACTACTCTTCTGAAAACACTATACCCGAGTTTTTCATACAATATTCTTCCTAAAATATTGGTAACCTTGACAAATAGATCAATGAATAATGTATCTTTGACTTGAGTCAAATTTTCTAATTCAAGACACAATTTTGAGGCTAATCCGATTCTACGGTATTGGTCCAGAACTGTTACCGCAGTGATATGCGTATGCCATTCTTTTTTCGATAATTGACCTTCTGTTTTTGCCATCATATATCCACTAGCTTGGCCATTTGGGGTTTCAACAGATTTGTAAAACAATTGTGGCCATTCAATCAAGTATTGGGAATAGAATGATACATTGAAGTTTTCCGTTAATGGATCTAAATTGACGGGGTTCAATTCAAATAGATCTTCCATTTGAAATGGTTTTATTGATGTCATTGTGAATAGAGATAATATTAATAATAGAGTTGGAGACTGGTGGTTTCTACTTCTTCTTCACTTTCTATTGAGTCGTTTCTATTTCAACCTCGCTAAATTTTTCACCTCACCCTGACTGATTGAGTGACTGACTTTTCGCCCACCCATTTTTGGTGACCGAGAAACAGAAACCCAAAAGGAAAAAAAATTTTCTTACTTATTAACTACTACTATTAAAATTGACATATTTTATAATATATATTCTCAAATTCTAATTTGATATTTTTTTTTTGATATCATTATCCCTTTTTTCATTCCCTTTTGATTAATAAAACAAATTATATCATGTACGGAGGTCCACAACCAACTGAAGAACAAAAGAAACTTCAAGAACAATACGCTTATGATACATTAAAGTTTGCTGGTTTAGTTGCTGGTGCTTTATGGATTAGTCCTATCATTGTTAATTTCATTAGAAAACAATTATAATTTTTAAAGAAATATGAATATAGGAAAGGAGGGGTTCAAATAGAATCTTGAAATTTATCACATATAAGATGAAAGATGAAAGATGCAATGAATTGATTATTTCGACCCGCCTTTTCGATGATTTTGTAAATATTTTATCATGTTAATTTATTGCCAGTGTGTTTGCTTCATAAATATATATACATAAATACATTTTGGAAAGAAGAAACAAAGAGATGCCTATTTCTTAATCACTATCCCCATCTATATCTACCAACAGTTCTCTTAATTGACCAATCTTGGAAGCAAGGTTCAAAAATTCCATTCTCTCTGCTATTCTAGAAGCAGCCAATAATGCTTTGTCAGTTTTGATCAATCTAGCAATACTAAATGCTTTACCAAGTTTACTTTCTTTACAAGATTCCCCAAACAATTTCAATAACGATTTATCAAACAACATACTATATTGATTTAATCTTTCCATTACTTCATCTTCTTCAATTTCTCCAGGCAATTCATCATTAAGAGAATCTGATATTAATTTACCAAGTGTTAATGAACGTAAGAAATTCTCTTCTGCTTCATCTTCTTCAAATTTAATTTTGATTGGTAATTCCACTTCCAATTCAATTGGCAATGGTAATGGGAAACCAGGATACTGACTATTATTTTTCAAAATCAAACAATTTAACTTATCACCAATAAAACCTAATGGCCAACATTTCCAATTTTTCTTGTTTGAATTAGTCCCGTATTCAGTTAAAACTTTATGACAATTTAAAATAGGAATCCATTTGGCGTTATTTGATTCTCTCCAGGAATGTAAAATCAATAATGTATCATCTTCTCCGCCAACTATACATGGATCATTAAATTCGTTGAAAAAAATCCCCTTAATTAACGGGGTGTGATCTTTCAATGGCATTGGTGCATTGTGTTGGATGTATTTGTAATCTTGATTTATGTCAAGTATCAGGTATGAATAAACATTGGTGGTCACTTGATTAATGACAAATAATTTGGCATTGACAGTTGCTGATGCAATCAATGTGACTACTGGTAATGTCTTGAGTATATTGATGCATACACCAAATTGATTGAAGAATCTCAAGTATCCCAAATTGGTACCCACTATAATCGTGTTGGTTGCTGAGGCGTTATTGGTGATGCAAATGCTGGTTATGTATTCACTTACTAATAATGGTAATTTTCTATCCCAAGAATCATTAGTTGCTTCATTATGAGATCGGTAATAAATATGTCCTGTGGAACTTGTCCCTAATAACACTCCTCGTTGGTTCATTGATGCCAAATCAAAATTATGATAATCGGTGAAATGATATTCAGTATTTAGTGATCTGTCGAAAAATGAAACAGTGATACTATTACCTCCACTGCCACTGCCACTTGTAGCATCATCTGTAGTGTCTTTGTTCTGAACAACCCAGGTGTACCCAATATTATTCATTGTCAAATACCTTCTGTCAGCAGACGCGCCTCGGTGTTCAAAAGGAGTAGACCCTGGTGAATAAGGTTTGATTTTGGATATTTTAGGTATTGCCTCAGATGGTGAACGAGATTTATACCTTTTGTGTCCATTAGTGCTATATCCATTGGATACCACTCTATCATCAAACCCCAAGTTTTCATTATCATCTTCATCTATAACCAAATCATCTTCTTCGTGTAATTTATATGGTCTGCGGTTTCTCTTACGTTGACCAATTCGATCTTCAACGTTAATATCTTGTTCAATATCAGAGTCCCTTAACAATGCATCAGTATCATTACCTTCGTCTTCTTCCACGCCCAATTTTTTTCTTCCAACTTCCCTTTCCTCCTCCTCCTCTTCCTCTTCAGCGTCACTGATAAATAAACTGTTCAAGACATCGTCAGTTTTACCCTTGACGACATTACGTAAATGCAAAGTCTCCCCAACAGTACTTCCAACAAACAAATTATTATCTTTCCAAATAATATTTAACGGATATCCATCTTCATCAAACTCAAAATCGTCCTCATTGATTAATTTTTCACTACTGAAATTGTACACTTTGAATGAATTTAATGACATTATGGCTAAATTACCTTGTGCCAGTAAATTGAAATCAATTATCTTGACATTATCATTGTTGAATTTTTTAACAACCTTAGTCCAATCTTGTCTATCATATACATGAATTTGATTATCAATAGTGGGGACCAATAAAAATTGTCCATTAGTGGACCATTGAGTTTTCGTACTGAATAATTCATCATGATGTTCATCATTATAATCGACTTTATCCATCGATGTGTGAATTTTGGTGGGGATAACACTGCTTATAGTATAAATCAAATTTGGTTGTTCATTCACCACGGAATAGATTTGAACATTACCATTCGATAAACTAATGGCTGATAATTCTCCGGATGTGTTATAAGAAATATTGACTACTTGATCAGGTAATGAAATAGTGCTAACTTTATTGTTACTATCTTCTTCACCAGTGGTTTGTAAATCAACAATAACCAATTTATTCTCATCTCCTCCACATAATACTCGGTTTCCCTGATTAATAAATACAGTGTCACGTAATGGTAATTCTGATCTATATAAGACACCTTTAGATGTATTAGTGGATAAATCAATAAGTTCTAATTTCCCTTCAGTGGTGGTTAGCACAATGGATTTATCTTCATGAGATGATAACGATGTCAAATTGTCTAAAATATCAATCGATATTGGTTGAGATTCAGGATCATTGGTGTTTAGGATTTTCATTAATCCTTCACTGTTGGCAATTACCAATTTACCAATGGAGTGGTTGAAATGAACAAAAGAGTTCCCATCTGGAAATGCAGATATCTTTTGATGTGACATCTTGCAAAGAAATATAGATTGACTGTTATTGACTAGAGAGTAGTTTATTGAGTATTTCAGTTGAAACTGTTATTTATTTTTCGTTGTGTGGTTATATTTTTTTTTTTCAAATGATTGACTCGAAGTAAAAAAAAAAGAACAAACGAAACATTGAAATTTAAATAAAACACGTCTGGTGAATTTCCACGCGTTTTGTGTATATTGTCTGAAAACACTTTTTGTTAAGAGTTTGTAAGTGAACAACTCAACCTAATAGTCAATAATAAAGTTGAATGGGTTTGAAAAGACATCATATTTATTGAGTTAATGTATTTTGATAGTTTTTCAATACAAAATAGAAGAAATGCTTCAAATCTAGATAGACTTGTTTGGGTTTTTTAGTCTAGGTTACACCTATTCATGTGGTAGCACTAACTATGATATCACATAACAAATTTAACTGTTGTTATAAAATCTTCAATAATCCATGTTTTAGAGAAAGATGGCAATCCTGGTTTCTGGAACAAAGCCTTTACAAAGCCTTTACAAAGCCTTTAACCCCCTCTTCTTCTACGCAAACTTGCTAATTTTCTTGCTAGTTGTCATCTATGGTTTTAATTGCTTAGAGAGAGAAAAGAAGTATCCAAGAAGTTTGATAAAAATGGGGTCAGACGTTTACAAATTAGACAAACTGGCTGATTATTTAATTCCAGATACGTCAATAATTGCCATTAATTCACATCTAATCAAACCTATATATAAGAAAGAAATCAAAAATCTAAAACAGTTAAAACTAATAACTTATACATTGCCTGTGTTGTCACGTTACAAACAAACAGCCTTTAATAATCAAAGTTTGTTTAGTGATGAGATGAAAAGTTGTTATGAAATCATGGAGCTTTGTGCGGTACAAATAGTCACCCAAATAGGTGCAATTATCAATCATACTTGGAAATACGGAGAGAATGCATCTCATGTTGCTGAACAATTTGTGTTTTTGTTTGATTCAATATTTCGTGGTGATTTGCCTTTAGTTTCAAAATTGACAAATCAACAAATTCGATCTTTTTTACTTGAAAGCTTTAATGATTTATATTTACATCAACAAATCCAACTAATTGTTTATAGTATATTTCTTGGCCTAGATAAAATTGAATTAAGAAATAGCATTATTGAAATGCTTGAACTTAAATATGGATATGAGATTCCTGGGCATTTGTTTGTTGTTGCAGTTTCCAGTCTAGGATTACAACTTTATCGAAATGAATTAGAAAGAAATCATGAACATAAGATACAAAAGTTGAATAAAGTTTTCCGATGGAAAAAAATAGCTAAGGCACAAAGCAAGGAGACCCGAAGGTAGATAGATATGGAGGTACTGATAACGGAGGAAAGGAAATACTGTTGAATTTAAGTACATGTTGGTGGTGGCTGTGCTATAAACTACGAACATTAGATCGACCCCAAAGAAAATGTAATTAAATATCAAAAATATAAAACACTTCAACGTGTATTCGAAAAGGTGACGTCAACGAGATTTTGTGTGTTCAATTATTGTTATATAGGTCTTTTAAAATTGTGAATACAGCAAGTAATTTAAAAGAATTTGGCGTCAAACTACAACATGTATACCAAATAAAAAAAAGAAAAACCCTCAAATGAAACAATTAATTCATGTAGATCTTGGTACGGCACTAGCCGTGTACCTCTTTTTTTTCTTGTTGTTGTTGTATCTCTAGTTTACGACCATTGTTGAGATTAGAAATTTCACAAACTACTCTAAAAGAATTAACGAGGTGTTTGTATATGTTTGTGTAAATGAGTATTAGGCAAATGCTATCTTGGTAATCACAGTTGAGATATTGACAAATGGGAAAAATCCCGCAATTACTTTCACCACTAACAACAACCCCTCAAGAAAAAACTTTTTACTTTTGTTCTTTTTTTTTTCTTGGTGTGTCAATTTTTTGCTTTTTTTGCAGCTAACTCTTATCCAACAATGTAATCCTTTTTATTAGGGTAGTTGCATTGTCACATTCTCTTAGTATATTTGAATCCAAGATATTGGTAACAATAAACTCAACCTTCTGTGTGGTAAATAATTAAAGCTTGTTTTCTATACTTTTTTGCTTAGTTAAAGGATCAGAGCAGACTTTTACAGGCAGGAAACTATTGGAAGGCAAAAAACACACTGACTTTGAAATTGGACAATTCAACTACAGTCATAGTTTCTTGCGGGAATTTATAAAATAATACTCGATCAACTAAACGCAATGATGATTTTGTGGTTTCCAAACATGTAGTATATGTAGGCTGTATTAAATAAATATCAGGTCAAACAAAGTTTGCGGGAAAATGACCACCACCACACACACATACACACGAACATATTTCCTTATGAGAAAACATTTGATGATCAGTGAAAGATATACTGGGCTTAGATAGATGTGCAACTAAGTTGGTAATTGAGAGTTCTAGATCTCTAAGCACAGTTATATTGTTTGTTTTCAAGAACAAATACTTTATTTGACAAAGTTCTAATAAACAAGGTAAGGGTTGAAATGAATTAATTCCAAATTACTTAAACAACCAGAAAGATCCTGGATCAAACAAGATAACCAAAAAGTAAAAGATTAATCAATTTACAATATTGCAATTGTGCCCCTAATTAGTTGAATGGACATTTTTTATTTTAGTTTTAGTTTTGGCTGAAAATTTCTATGAGGGATTTATTTCTTCTTCTTTTTGGGAATCTTTCTTTTACGCATTATTCTGTATACTTTTTCTTTTTCTTTGTTTCTTCGTTTCGTTTCTCTCTTATTATTCTTGTTTTTTTTAAGTGGCTGCCCCTAAAAAAGAGCAACGCCAATAACTTCTAGCTTCACTCCTACAGTAATACACATTCAATAGAATACTTCTCTCTTCATTGATTATCAGAGTATAAATATCATCAATAAATCTTATATTTTATACTGTAATATCTCTTTCTATTTTTTTTTGGTATTTAATAAAAACTTACTTCTCCAGCCAACTAAGCTTGAATCATATCTTTTTTACAGCCAAATTTCTCACTCCCTACACGTACACTCCCTCACATAATATACACAGCTTCATGGTGGAATCATCTGCATCAATTAGGAAATCACAGGATTCAGCTAATGATAATAATTCAGAAATTGATCAGACTGAATTACGGTACTTTACTGAAGTTGATATTGATGAACAACCAAGTAACAACACTTTTGATGAAGAAGAAGACGACGAAGAAGATATTTCTTCTTCTGCAAACTCAGCCATTGAAGAAGAAAAAGGTGTTTCCAACAAACAATCATGGAGGAAAGTTTTAATGCTTTGTTTTCTGTCATTGGGGTCAATTTATGGTGATCTTGGTACTTCCCCATTATATGTTCTCAATTCAATCAAATATTCTTCTTACCCACCCAATAAAGAAGACATTTATGGTGCTGTCTCTATCATTTTCTACATTTTTACCATTATTGTTATATTCAAATATGTGCTAATTGTTTTGTTTATCGGAGTTAATTGTAATCATGGTGGACAAGTTGCCATATTTGCCAAGATTGCTCGACACTTGGGTATTGGTCCTAGAGGGGTTAGCTTGCCAGGGGCACCTGAAGCTTCTGACATGCAATTATTAACCAGACAAGACACCACTACATCTTCAATCAAATCTACTCAAACACGAGTTGAAAAAATAAAAGAAAACCCCATATTGCTTTCTTTTCTTCAGTATTTTATATTAGGGGCTTGTTTCCTTGGTAGTGCCTTGGTCATGTCAGATGGATTATTGACTCCAACCACTTCTGTATTAAGTGCAATCGGTGGGATTCAAGTTGCTGTTCCCTCTTTTTCTAATGTTTTGGCAGTTTCAGAAGTTATCCTTATTGTTTTGTTTGTTGCCCAACAGTTTGGTGCCAGTAAACTTTCATTTACATTTGCCCCAATTATATTTATTTGGATGATTGGTTTGATTCTTTGTGGGACTTATAATATTGCCAAATATAATCCTGGTATTTTTGCAGCATTGTCACCTTATTATGCTATCAAGCTTTTGAAATCTGGTTCAATTGATGTTTTCTCGGGGGCAATGTTGTCCATCACGGGTACTGAGGCCCTCTTCAGCGATGTTTCGGTAGTTGGTAGACTCCCCATACAATTGACTATGGGATTTTTTGTTTATCCAGCATTAATGTTATGTTATCTTGGACAAGGTGCATACTTACTGAGTCACCCAGAAGCATATTCAAATCCATTTTTCCTTTCAATACCTGGTGGTCAAGGTATATATTGGACCATGTTTGTTTTGGCTACTCTTGCCACAATTATTGCTTCACAAGCATTGATATTGCTGGTTTTTTCTATTTCTTCACAATTGATAAACTTGGATTGTTTCCCTAAATTGAAAATTGTGCATCTTTCTTCTCATCAAAGTGGCGAGGTTTACATTCCAGTAATGAATTGGTTGTTAATGATTGGGGTGATTTGCACTACGGCTGGGTTCAAAAACAGTAATAATGTCACCGCAGCTTACGGGTTAGGAATTTCAATGGATTTTCTTGTTACTTCACTGTTGATAATAATTTGCTTATTCTATGTCTACAATGCAAACATTATTTGGCCATTGTTATTCCTATTGATTTTCGTTCCCTTGGAAGTTTGTATGGTGGTTGCTAACTTGAGAAAAGTACCACATGGTGCTTGGTTCCCACTTTTGATGGCAGGTATATTCTTCTCATTCTTGTGTCTTTGGCGTTGGGCCAGATCCAAAAAAGTCGATCAAGAATACGAACAAAGAATCAAAATTGGTGATTTGTTCCCATTCTTTGCCGCAAAGTCCATAACTGTTGATCTTAATCATAATGAGGTTTCGCCAAATTATTCATTGCAAGAACAACAACAACAAGTCCTGCCATATTCTAAAGAAGATGTTGTCACCAAATTTGGTACCGTTCCATTATCTAGACATCCCGGACTAGGATTCATGTATGTCGATTCCATAATGACCAATTCGCCCAACACTTTGCCTCAACTATATGGAAAGTTGATTACTTCATTTGCATCTATACCTTCTGAATTTGTGTTTGTGGGGATTCGAGTATTATCTATTCCATATGTGAATTCTGATGAAAGAATATTATTGGCACCAATGAAAATTCCTGGTCATTATAAATGTATATTAAGATTTGGATTTATGGAAAATGTTCAAATTGATAAAGAATTAAGTTCTAAAATAATGGCAAGAATTCCTGGATTAAGTGTTTTAACTCCTGAACAATTACATAATCATCCAATTATTCATTTTTTCGAAAATGATTTAATTAGATGTCATCAATATCATTCTGGTAAAAGAAATTATTTCAAAAAATTTGGTCATTTGATAAGAAAAACTATTATTAATCATATATATAGTCCCTTATATTCTTTGACTC
>OKKB01000220.1_pt1 | contig 26692 bp, 10 predicted proteins | sample 1613931 | NCBI WGS metagenome assembly OKKB01 (sample SAMN04436893, study PRJEB24849) | human gut metagenome | biome: human gut; feature: NICU; material: stool | host: Homo sapiens | place: USA: Saint Louis, MO | collected 2012-02-08
CCCCTCCCCTCCCCTCCCCTCCCCCCCGCTCCTATAACCACCAAGAAGTAAGCTTTTTTTCTTTAACGGATTATCTGCTATAAGACTTTATTAAAGTAGGTAAACTAATACATCTAAAGGCAATGCTAATATGCTGTTTCCGTGTGCCCCATATGAAGTAGTTCAATTTACAATCAAGAAATTATCATTCTCGGGAAAGTGGGGACTAACGTTAGATGAGTTGTGGGCGTTCATTCAAACCAAATTTAACCAACAAGATCAATTGGATGAATTTCAAAAACAATTAATATGGCAATGGTTATTTGTTGCGGAGGATGAGGAAGGAAATTCAGAGAGTGCTAAAATATATGTCACCTATAATAATAGCCCAGTCACGGCGAATAGCGATTACAAGATATTTGTTGCCAGTTATGACGATTTAACTAACATTCGAGTACTTCCAGAACAGGAAACCCAAGTGCTCTATTTGACAGGAATTACCAACAACAAAAAGTTCTTATCATCCCTTGGTGACAAACCATATGAGTTACTACAAGAGATTGCCAAACACGGAAGCAAAGGTATATGGGCCCCAACTTTAATTGATATAACTGGTCAGGACAACAGATCATTGACGGGAAGACTCAATAAGTTGGAAGAGTGGAGACTCATTTACAGGGAGAAAAGATTTTTTACAGAAAAGAAGGTACATTCCAGTTGGATTGTGCACATAAAGTTTGCTTCAATATCTGAAAAGTCTGAGGATAAACAACAGAAGAAAAAAACTGACCACACAAACGTCGAACCCGTTGAATCAGACAGCAATGGGAGTAAAAGCAAAGATGAAGAGAATGATGAAGATGGCAATATTAGCAAGTATTGGAAGTTTCGTGAAAATTTGAAAAATGTTATTGTTGAGTCCTGTAAGAATGCTCCACATTCAATCAGAGTATTCAGAGATTTGAAAAGAGAATTGCGCATGCATCAAACAAGATCGTTATCAAATTTGTTTCGTTCAATTCTTAATGCTCTCCACGATGAAGGAGTTATAGAAAAGGTGAATATCAAAGACGAAGAGACAAGTAGATTGATCTATGCTATAAAGTATTTAAAAGATCGCCAAGATCTGAAGTTAAATATGGAAACTGAATTTCTGGAGATGCCTCAATTGGGTGACAATGGCGAAGATCAAGAAGATGGTGATGATGATGACGAGGATGATGACGAAGCTAGGTTTGTTCCTTCCTTCAATGTCATGTTTCCTCTTGCGTCACAATTGTATCAGTACATCTATGATTCAAAACTGGATGGTATTTCGTCGAGACAAATACTTCTGCTGGTTTTAGGTCAGCCTAGAAATAGGTTAGTAGAAAGATTTTTTGAGATATTTCCAAGCTATCAGTTGAAAGGACAGGCGTTGCAGCCTTTGAGGGTATATCCTGATGAAAATGACAAAACTGGAGTAGTCAGGATTGTTGAAGCCGAGGGTAAAATCAAGTTTTACAAATACTGTGCTCGGGAAAATATTGATTCAGTTACTGTCACGAAACATAAAAAAGCAAGACCGGTTTTAAAAACAATAGCTAATGTCGATTTCAAAGCATTAAATAAAATGCTATTTGTGAAAGACAGAAAAAAGAAACAGATACAATTGTTTGATACTCCTGAGAAATTATACCCAGCTATAAAGATGTTACGGGATGCCAACTATAAACAACGTGAAGATGAACAAGATGAACACCCTGTTGACAAGTCAATGGTAGCTCCTCCGAAAATTGTTAAAACTAAAGTATCTAAAGTGGATGAAGTTGTTACTGCCGATACGGTACTGCCTAAGACGGACAAGCCACCTTTGTCGAAGCGGAAAGTATCCAAGGAATCACCCAAAACTACTTTCAAGAAAAGAAAGGTTGAAACTTCTACTGAAAACGACATTATAACATGTTTGCGAAGGTCTGCACGTTCGGCTAGAAAGCCCCCAATAAAAATCGAAGATGATGTGTTGGTGGATGAGGTGGACAATGATTACACTGAAGTTGACAATCAAGATGAAATAGAAGTGTTGGAAAAAGAAGATGAACTGGACGTGAAAGTGGAATTGGACCATGATAGTGATGATATAATTACTGTAGAGGGGCTTCTGACGACAGAAAGTAGGTTAAATAAAACAGGCAACCTTGAAAATGGACCGGTTTCCTTGAGTCTGACTGGTAAACGGGTACGGAAGTACAGCCGAAGAAAAGGTTTTCAAACAACTAATTTTGGTGACGATGTACAAGGTGAACTGCGAAGGGATATGATTGTCGAATTAGTTGAGTCAAAAGGTGGGATTGTAATTTTTGACGCAAATGTGACAAGAGAATTGGACAAAAAGTTAGAAAGCACTACAATAACAGATAAAAGGACAATCCAAAGAGATATAGAAAAGTTACAAAAAAGTGGCATGATTGAGTTTGAACTTATACCTCTGACAAAAGGTGGGCAGCCAATTACCAGATTATTAATATATTCCAAAGAAGAAAGATTAAAACCTAGTGACGATGTGATCGAGGACTACAGAAAATCATGCTCAAAGGATTGGAGCTCTGCTGCTCAATCCAAGAAATCCTTTAGTAATGCCAGCTTGAGAACTATTGAATCAAAGTATGCACTCTTTAAAATTGAAAGTCCATTTGACAGGAAAGGCCTGAAAAGATTGGAATCTTTAGCCCAGCCAAAAAGAAGAGGAAAACCTATTGCAGAAAACAGACGCAAGCCTCGTACTAAATTTGTGGATGAAATACTGGGAGTGACCCATGAAGATCGTCTGGATGTACCAGTTGGTCAAAATGTGAATACAACTTTTGGTGCCCTGAAGACGGATATTAAACAAGACGAAAAGCTGGCTACAGTATCAAAGATCACCGATTCGTCCAAGTCTACCAAGCCGACTAAAAGTGAGCTGTCCAGTTTTGCTCCGAAAAGATTTAAAAGAAAATCTGCTCCTGAAAGAAGATCTAATAATGGTAAACTGCTGAATAGAGGAGTCAAAAAAAACTTTGCTGTCAAATTCGACAAAACCGACACGATTACCTTATTTCGTGCTGTGTGTATTTCCAAAGCTTTCAACATAAGCTCTATTGATTACGATGCTATAAGTGAACTTTTTGACAATGTCACTGTTGATTCCTTAAGAAAAACGTGGTCTGTAACTAGAAAATCTATTGGTGGGGGTGCAGTGGTAGACAAAGGAGTTGAAGACTTTCAGTTGATTGTGATGAGAGGAATAGATGAAGGAAAGGTTCTGGCTGGTGATTTGGAAGATATTCGAATACTGTTCTTTTTAGATTTATGGGGCAATTATGAAGGTGCCGACAATGAGCTGGTTGACAAGATGCCATTGTATAAGAATGTGGCTGATAATTACAGGTACTACAATAAAACAACAACCGAAACTTATGTTGATACTTTTGAGCAAATTGAGCTTTTATCAATGAGGATGAAGGAGATGTCGCTTGCCAGTACTCCATTCTACGTGTCTAAAGATCCAGAGGATCCGGTTTTGCCAATAAAACCGCATGATGAGATTCGAACCATGTTGAAGGCGATATTTGGTACGTCCAAAGAAACAAGCACGTCAAGCAAGATTGACAAGTTGTTGTCTGATTTTCCTAATAAGCATATTCAGGAAGCATCTGAAGCGATGATTAAAGATAGAGAATTGTTGTATTTTGGGACTGATGACAGCCAAAACAATTTCACTTTGACAGACAAGGTGTATGATTCCTTGTATGTGCGTATTCTGGCGTCATTTTTCAATAAAGCAGCTCAGTTTAAAGATGAATTAGTTAATGTTTTCAGTTCCAATAAGGGCTATCCTTTATCGCAGGGAATTGATAATGGTATCATGGCCCAACTATTGGACCTTGTGTCGAGCTCTTCGGTACTTCTAAAAAGAATTGAGAAGGAATACACTTTTGACGGATATGAATCACGATTGATGGATAAAAATGATTTGGATTGTGAAATTGTGTTGCATAAATCTCCCACGGGTGCAGCAAATATAGACGACCAAGACATTCATATGATTATACCGGTCCCCACTGGGAAGCCATGTAGCAGAATTTGGTTGGATATAAATGGACAAATTGACGCTAAGTTATGGCGAGATATTGTTGTGGCAATTTTGTATCATGTTCACTTTCGTCCTGGTATTCCAATCGATCTGATTTTCCGAAAGTTTGATTCTTTGTTGAGTGTAAATGATTTTACTGCAGTGATTGACTGGTTGAAAAAGAGCGGGTGTATTGAAAAAGGTGCTTATAATGGATATTCCACTTCAAATAATTGGCTAAATATATTAGGATACTGAATGAAAAGTTCGATTGTAATTTATAAAATGAATGTTTTTGTGTAATAATAAATATGTATCAGTAAAAAAAAAATAAAGAAGTGCACTAAAACGAGAACAAGAAGTTAAAAAAAAAGAAACATAATCACATCTCATACAAATTTTTTTTTTTTTTCAAATAGTATCAATAAAAATATCAACTATCAAATTGCATCATAATGGGGTTAGCAGGTACAAAGATAAAGCAGAGATTTGGAAATGATCCTAGAAATACAAACTGGTCTAATGATACCTCCCGTTTTGGGCATCAATATTTAGCGAAAATGGGTTGGCAACAGGGCAGTGGATTAGGGTTGGTGTCCCATGCATTAACTACCCACGTTAAAGTTTCAATTAAAGACGATAATTTGGGGCTAGGAGCCAAATTACATAAACGTAAAGCGAATGGAGACGGTGGATTAGAGGAAGAAGGAACTGCTGGATTAGATGCGTTCCAAAGAATATTGGGAAGATTAAATGGGAAAGAAAATGTGGTCAATAAAGTATTGGACAATGTTCGTGATGATGATATAATTAATGGTAAATGGGGTATGAGATTTGTCAAGGGAGAAACTTTGCTGAGTACTTGGGATAAGGAGAGCAAAAAATTGATATCTTATAAGAATATAGAAGATGATGGGAAAAAAAGCAGAAAGAGGAAAGCTGATGAAAGTGAAACTAAGGAAGACAAAAAGACGTTGAAAAAGCATAAGAAGGAAAAGAAAGACAAAAAGGAGAAGAAGGAAAAGAAGAAAAAGAAGGAAAAGAAGGACAAGAAGGACAAGAAGGACAAGAAAAACAAGAAAGACAAGAAAGACAAGAAGGACAAGAAGGACAAGAAGGACAAAATACGAACTGGTTCAGATGAAACACTAGTATCAAAAGAATCTAGTGCTACTCCGCCCCCAATTGCCACTCGACTTTCAGCTAGATCAAAGTGGATTAAGCAAAAAAGGGCATCAGTGATGGATTCAAAAGCATTAAACGAAATTTTCATGATCACCAATTGAGAAACTTAGGGATGGTATAAATAAACTAGGACAATTTGTAATGCATGTACTACAATAGATAGAGAATAGATATGTGTACACAAGTTGATTTCAAATTGGAACTTTTAAATAATGAACTCTTATTAAACTATATATATTCGTCCTATACAACAGAACCCTTCATATCGGTTAGTCTTCATTGATTTAAAAAACAACGGACATACCACCAACAAATGCAGTAACAATAGTAATAATTGAAACCAATTTGACCATAGACATTTGTTGAGTTGCTTTAACTCCAGAGCTTGAGCTGGACCCAGAGCTGGTGCTGCTGCTTGATGATCCAGAAGTAGATGCAGAGGAAGATCCAGATTTGGAGCTTCCACCAGAGGAAGATGCCTTACCAGTAGCTACTCCACTAACAGCTTTGCAGCTGCCACTAGCACTAGCCTTGCTATTGATTGAAGCACTGCCTTTGAAATCACAAGCACTGGATTTCTTGTCTTGGTCAAGGTAATACTCATTCAAAACATATGACAAACGGTCTTTATCAGAACAGAAGGAAGCAACACCATATTCACCTTTGCTACCATCGGCAGAAATAGCTGAGCAATCGATATAACCACAAACTTGACCAAACAAGTCACCATAGTCTTCTTTATCAACATCGTCAGCAACAACACATTCTAATGACTTGGAAATACAATCACAGTAACTTTCATCTGGAGTTGGTGGCAAATTAGTTGCAGCTTTCCAAGTGCTAGCAGCAGTTCCTGGACATTGCAAAGTCTTGCTGGCGTCAGAACTGGATAATGTTGAAGTATGGGCAAGGGATGGGCTTATTTTGTTCATTTCTGATTTGTAATTGTTGTAGTCAGATAATGTCTTGACCGAATTACCATCAACCAGAACCAAACCGTATTTGTTAGCCTCTTCAAAATACATATAAACAATACCTCCGGACCAAACATCAGTCATCTTATCGGAATACAAGGTACCAATTTCTTGGAACAAACGTGGACGGTTAGCATTACATCCATATTCGGAGAAGAAGGCTGGGATAGTCAAGTTCTTGATTTCTTCAGTTCTGTCCTTGTAACCTGAGGTTTCGAAAGTTGATTTGCCACACCATTCATACATATTAATACCAAAGAAATCAGCACGATCATCTAATGAACCACAAGAGAAATAATCGGCAATGGCGACTCTAATTTCTTCGTCATCATTGGATGAATAACCAACAGGAATTTGTCTATAATCAGACTCCTTGATGTATTTCTTCATATCTCTAATGGCAGCCTTAACAAATGCGGAAGCATCGGTATTTGAACGGTTATTAGTTACTTCGTTACCAGCAAAAAATCCCAAAACATTAGAATATTCTTGCATCTTATCAATGACTTTTGTATAACGTTTGTATAAATCCAAGTTCCATTCTGGGTTGTTTCTGTTAATCGATACAGTTGGTTCTGATAAATCAGCAACAATGTAAATACCAGCGTCACTGAAAATTTTCATACACTCTTCATGATCCTTATCTGGGTCAATAGCATAAACTCTCAAAGCATTGGTGTTTGATTCTTTGAAATACTTGACATCACGTTTACAAGCGTCAGCATCGGCTAAAGGATCATTGTATTTTCTATTAGGATCGGCGTCGTAACCGGAAGAAACTGAGCCCGCGGCATCTTGCTGATAGGCAATACCCCTGATTAAAAACTGAGACCCGTTATTGGAAAAATAAAATTTGTTACCAATAACCTCAATTGGTGGAGTGGAAGATTCAAACTTGGCTAAAGTTAATGAAAAGAGTGTGGCAAATGTAACCAATGATTTGATTAATGAATACATTTTTTTTTTGCCTTCAACCTGTAGTTTGGTATGTTAAATGGAAATAAGTAAATCTATGAATGAAACAAAAAAACGCAGCCCGGCTTTTCTAAGTAATTAATAAATACTATTAGTTAATGCTGATTTGATTTATATGTATTGGCAGTGGTGGTAATTATATTGCCAATGGACAAGATTAATCTCGGATGTTTGTATTAGCGATGAAATGATTTTGATGTTGCAACGCCTATTATATTAGTATGAATGAGGCGTCGATGAATTCCTATGAGAAAGGTAAACAGTAGAAACGAAGGTATCTAACTGGAGTGTATAAGTGATAAACAAGGGTTGGTTAAAAATGTGTGTTGAATAAGAATAACAAAAAACTTAAAAAAGAACACTGAAAATTAATTGTGTGAACATTTGGTGAGAGAATAAGGTGGTATTTATATCTACAGATGGTTAGAAATAACACTTCATTTCAAGGTGGAATGATTTGATCTAAGGAGGATTGAAATATTCAATAAAATTTCTTGGTTTTATTTTCATTTGTTGTTCTTGTTGTGCTTTGTAAGACGAAATAAAAGAAAGAAAAAAACAAAACTATTATTAGAATAAAATAGTATTGTATTTCGTGTTTTGTGACAACTATTGTATTGGACTGGAATCGTTAGAGTTATGGGGCGGGCGGGGACGAGAAGAGGGCGGTAGAGTAAATGTCATGGACGTAAAAAGAACACAAAGTTAAGAAAATACTAAGAAATTTTTCACGGCTAAGAAAAAAAAAATGGACAAACTTTAGTTTTTAGTTTCATTTGGGTTATAAAGATGGAATATTTTTCTTGGTTTTTTTTTTATATTGCAAGTGTCAGAATAAATTGCCAATCTGACGTACTCAAATCCCTTTAATAGTGATAAATATTTACTGCTTAATTGGTTCTGGATTAGTTTCTAGGTGAATGCCATTACAATACTTAGCCGAAAACTTGACCGTGTATTTATTTTGCATCCCACTTGTAATCCAAGAAGTTAGACATTTACTTACCAAACAAAACCAAAAACTGCCGAGTATGTTCCAGACAATAAGACCAAACTACATAGTAGCATCCTGTTAAGCATATCTTTTGTTTTTCCATTTTGTATAACACTTTAACTAATGCTACGTCTATTTCATTGATATTGTTAACAAATCTACAATAGCTGGGTTTTAAACAGCAATGAATTTCGTCTAATACCCACGTGATTCTGGTTCGCACTAGCCGGAAAAAATAATGCGGTATGATAGCATTGTGAGTGCCATATATACAGAGATTGTTTGAGTTCTCCCGATTCAAACTAAATGTAAACAAAGCAGAAAGTACTTGATGCATGGAACTGACGACAGTAACATTGGTGGTGGTTGTGGGTAATGAGTAAAGATTCTGAACCTTGTCGTACGCTCCTGAATGTTTCCTCGTGTGTATGTTTGAGTTGGTTTACACGTTACATTAGGGTAACACCTTCTCCTTCAATAGCTTAAATTCTCAATTCTAGGTATTTGTTTATTTCTTCGCTGTGTCATTTTTTTGTGTGTTAAATTCCTTTCCAAGTTGTTCTATTATAAAGTTCTAGTTTTTTATTGCTTTTTTCTGTTGTTTGAAATACCAAGAAAAAAAAGTAGAACAATTAACACCAAGTTCTTAACTCTTTCGGATTTCTTGATTTTGGTGGCTGTGTTATTGTTAGTCGATGTAAATGTAATACAAAATGTTTGGTGGTGCTGGTAGTATAGGTGATGGTATTTCACCAATGGTATGGCCACCAACACACCTTAGCTAGAACAAACACAGATGCAGTTCAGCTTTTTTTTATTTATCTCTTATCAGCTCACTAATACGACGAACCCCACATTTATATAGGTAATCACTGTTTTGCGTGGTACAAAGGTATAAAAATATTTATTTATTTGCAGTCTTACTTTATTGTTACAACGATTTAGCTCAACTTGCTACTCGTCTCCTTCTGGCACAGCCTACTTTTTCATATTCTTTGCTCTTTTTTTTTTCTTCAGCACTGAGAATTCTATAAAAATGCTACCACTTGGCAAATAGTTATTTAATCGACAAAGGCTACACCAAGAAGAAAGGCTATTTTGTTGACAATGTTGTTTTGGGTTAAAATACATGGCTACAATATCTCTCGTGTGAGAGCCAAGAGGTAACAAAGAATAATCTATATTGAATATTTAACTCTAAGCACAATGGTATAAAACTTCAAGTCTTGGTACCATGTACAAGATGCTTGAAAGGTCATGAAACATACACACCCAAGTATTAATAACAACTCTAGTGACTGAAGTAACTCTTATTAAAATTATAAAATCTTCCATACTCATAGCATCCCGAAGATTCTCTAATTTGCAACAACTGCGGCATCCATTTTTGGATATCGGCTATTCTTCGACTAGTTGCTGGATGGGTTGAGAAAAATTCCCAGGTGTTCAAGTAACCACCTTCTTGCGACACAATACCAGCTGCTTTCTTCTCTGCTTGACTCATTCGATGCCAAAAATTAATGGATTCTTGGGGATTAAAACACGCCCGTGCCAACAATTCACAACCAATATGGTCAGCTTCCGATTCCATTTCTCTCGATGCTGACATTGTCAAAACTCCATTTATCAACAAATCATTGAACCAACTAACCCCAGTTATGGTATACAAAATTGTGGACAAAACCATATAGATCGGTTGTTTCAGCAATTGCTCACTTGAATGCTGGGCTAATTGATGAGATAATTCGTGAGACAACACCGTGGCTAATCCATCTTCATTTTTACAAATAGGCATGATCGAACTGAAAATGAATATTTTTCCATTAGGTAATATAAATGCATTAGGTGGCAAACTATCATTCTGAATAATATTGATCTCCCATTTTAAACTTTTCAAATGGTTCAAAAACCTGGCATTTAAATCGTCGTTGATATTGTCATTTAGCGCCACATCAAGAAGTTTGTTCATAATGGTGGACACCCGGTTATATAATGGGTTTGAGTGGGGTAATATTTGCAGTTGGAATTGTTGGTAGATCTGACGATAAGAATAATCACCAATTTTTGTTTCTAGCCAATATGGAACCCATATAAATCTGCTACGATGAGTATATGGGGCATCATGAAGGTTGTAAACATAAAAGCCCAATAATCCTCCCCCAATGTATAAGGTTTTCCTGTTAGTCAATAAATGAGCATACGAGGTGGTAAATGATGATGATGATGTGGTATTATCAAACCGTTTATAGGTGGCATATGTTCGTTTGAAAAATAAACGCAGAAATATCTTGGAGCCAAACATTGTCACTATTTCAAGTGGTTGATATTGATGTTGAGAATGATTTGGGTTATTACTCTTGTTATTTCTCTAATGCAAATTCATTTTCCATGCTCCACTCGAAACCAGAGAGAAAAAAAAGTTGTGATAGAAACCCAGAGAACAAAAGAAAGACAAAGAAAAATTGAGAATTGAAACTCTTCGCCAATTTAAAGTTGACAGTTGCTTAATATACCATTTCGAAACATAAATCGAATGGTTTCTTGAATGCTATCACCAGTGGTAGTTGTCGTAGGAGAGTTACATTGACCAGCAAAGTTATAATCCCCCCTGTAAGTACCTCAAAATATCAGTTTTTCCTTTTTCGTTCCGGAAATTCCTTGAAGCTAAAATGTAAGGGGTTGAGTTCAGTTGGTTGTAGTCTGTAACCATGTAAATTGATGTCAATCTTTTTCGCCTAACTGGGAAGCATTCTAAAATTGCTTGACTAGTTCTTTCGCCACAACCCCATAATAATATTTTTCCACTGATCTGCCTCGACTAATGTTATTGGTCAACTGTAGGCAAGTTTAAAGGGGGGCTGGTGAACATTCCAGGATAAATTTGATTTTGTGACTGCACCAATAGGATGCCATCAAATCAACTACAAAATCTAAAAAAAATATATAGTTGGATTGGAAAGTTTAGTTATATCAAGTAAGGGTGTGTGTCTTGTTTATTAACCTTAGCATTACAGAAGTTATTTTGAAAGTTAACTTTAAATTGACCTTTTCTATTTTACTAGTTACTTTAAGATCAATAGGAAACGATAAATAAGTGGCTATCTTGTCTTTTCCTTCACAAATCCTGGTTGAGATTTGAGCAAGTTGTGCTACAGTGTACAACAACAGTCTTAGTTTACTCTCTATCCATGCAAAAGTTGCTACATCTTATACAGATCACTACAATAGAAGCTCTATTTGAATTGCAAACCAATCGATGAACTCTATATTTTATACAAAAAAAAAATGTACTCTACTTGATTGCATCCAGCAGAAACTATGTCTAATTCTTTTCTTCAGGTCGGCTTAGATCAGTAACTTCAACTTTTGGTGCTTCATACGTAAAATGATCGTTAATAGCGTGGGTTTCACCAATCAAGTAATTATTAATTAAATCGCTACTCGAGTTATTATTCTTCCCAACAGCATTTGTGTTACCATAGTTGTTGTTGACAGATTTAACTTGATATTTGGTGGCTCTACTAGGTAGTTTCTCAAAAAATACCGGATTATTGAGTTGCTTGGCTAGCGTATTTAGATCATTTGATGATGTGCGCAAATGGGAGTTGATTAGCGAAGACGAGCTGTCAGTTGCTAAATTATTGCCGGTACCATTATTGTTGTTGGTAGTGGTTTCCAAGTCGGTATCAGTATCATTGGGATGAGTGTCCGCTATATCCGCAGTAGAACCTTGTACTGATGGCGATCTCTGTTGATTTGATGGTAAAATAGGAATAAACGTTTCATAGAAATCGTAACTTGTTTGAGGTCTTTGGCCGCCATGGTTTGAGTTGTAGTGCTGACTATGAGGTGTCGGGGTTTGTCTACTTGCAGTCGACGTTGAATGTTGTTGGCCATCATTGCTATTTTCCGATGAATCGTGAGTTAATTTTTCTTCACGTATATGGGTTTCGTCGTCATCATTATTCTTTTCATATTGTTTGTGGAGTTCCTCTTGAAACTGATTAAAGGAATGGTCGTCTCGTAATCCTATGTCGATTTCATTATCATTCATATCTTCATGTTTCTGTTTCTGTTGATTACGATACCAGAATATCCCAACTACTACCAATATTATAAATGAAGGGATCCCAACGGCTAACCCTACTGCCAACCCTTGTGTATTTACCATAGTTGAACTAACGATGAACTTGACTTAAAAAAAAAATATATGAATGTTAATTGGAAACGTTAATGTAAGATATATATGTGTCAGTAAATATTCGCACTTCTATATATTATTGCTGATGAATTGAGACTGGAAAGTATGGAAATAAGGGAGCTGTTCACAAAATTAGTGGATCCTTTGTGTTTAATCTTGGTTTCTGTAAATAGACACACTAGTAGTATATTGTTCGACAATTAGATATTAAATATAGGACAACAACAAAACAAACTTAACGATTGTTAAATAAAAGAACGAAAGAAAGAAAGAAAAAAAGAGTAACGAAAGAAAGAGCACAGCCAAGAAATTTTCTCTTTTTATTTCTTTTTTTTTTATCTTCTCTATTTGGGCTTTGTTTGTTTGCTTATGTCTTAGTCGATGGGATTCGACAATCTTCTTGCTTTTTTTTGTTAGTCTCTTTCTTCGTCGTCTTTTTAATTTATTTTTTTTCAACATTTTCCTCTTAGTTCCTCCTACACTGAGTTTTAGAACAACTTACCTAATTAATTAATGAGCTGGTATTATGTAATCACACAATATACACATGTATAAAAATAAATTAGATACATACGTAAGTACAAAGAGAGCAAAACATAAAAAAAAAGAAAAGATAATTTTAGATTACAATTGCCAGTAATTCTGTAGTACTTCCAATATCTGAAATTTATCTACTTTTAAGACCTAACCCACTACCTCGAAGCCCACATAGCCAAATAATCTAGATCACTACAGTTTTCATACCTACAAGTATGTTTCATTTACGTATTTCTTTTTCCAATGGTAATCACACGGTTTGTTTAGCTTGCTCGGTGTTGCATCTAAGAGATGCCAACACACATTGTCGTGGTGTAGCTGAGGGATTTAATTGTCGAGCATCTCGACTTGGTGTAATTAAAGCATATAACAATTATCAATCGATCATGTGATGTAGTAGTTGGTAATATGATCAATTTCTTGTGGGATGAAGTGGTGTCGACCTCTTGTTTCTGTCTATTAGCTGCAGGCAAAGCCCCACCACTATCATTAAGCTTAAAACGGGCTATAATGTAATTGAGTCAATGGTGTTTACTAACCTTCCCCTAATCTTGTAAATATTAGAGGGAATTTCTCTATATGTGCGGTGTGTTGAGATTATTCTATTTTTGGAAACATAATGAGTTGCTTTTTTTTAGTCCCCTATTTTTTTCTTATTGTCTAAAATCAAATCAAATCAAACCAATCAACCAAATCTTAAACCTAATTTTTTTTAAGGTACCTGAAAATTCTAGTGATACCTGTCACAACTTCTTGGTGGTGTACCAACAACCGTTGACCACTATCGATGTAATGCAACAATTAGATTCTTATAGTTACTTTCAATTTTATTTGTATGGCTCAGACTAATGTATATATGCAGTGGGTTATTTCTTTCAACATTTTTTAAAGCAACGTTTTATAATTAAAAACTCGGTGTGTTTGCTGTGACTCTTCAAAGATGGTGTTTCTTATAATATTTTTGAGATTAGTCTTATATGATTGTTTTTGTTTTCTACTAATACAGTATGTGTAACTGCAATTTCCTGTGTCTTTTTTAAATAATTTTGGTGATAATTCTACAAGAAAAAAGTGCTCCTCAATACTGGATCTGCACAACCAGCAATTTACTTACTGTTTAAAGTGTCAACTGTTTTCAATACTCAATACCGCCTTTACCAACTAACTGACGACAAATCGGGTGGATTCCAAGTAAAGACAGTATGCTCGAGGTATAACGGTACCCAATAAAAGTGTTGGTAACAATACAAAATAAACAGTCACGTGTTTTCACCAATTTCAGGAAACAGCCTCAGTTTTTTTGCTGAAGGTTTTGTCAAATTTTCCATTGTCTGCAGTGGTACCAACTTACTACTGGTAGTATGATAGTGAACTTTCAGATATGAAAGTGATACTATCAATACTAACAGCTTGCTCCTATATTTTTGCCATATATTTTGCCCCACCGCCTTCAATTAAACATAAAGACCGTAACGATCCCGATGTGGTACGGCATCGAATACTGCGAATAATTATATTATGTGCATTGTTGATGATAATTATACCCAATTTAGTTTTAATACAGGGCAAAAACCATAATAAGACTTATTTGGATAAAATCAGACAGCTTGGAATAATCCCAGGGTTTACCAATTCAGGCAGTTTGACTGTCGATTTGTTCAATATTGGGTATACAATATATTTCATTTTGATATTATATTCATCGAGTATTTATCAAATTTACATCGAAGAGGTTGAGCTATTTGATTGGAAGTATCAGATCAGCTCATTTAGAACCGCTTCGGTACTTTATCCCATCCGAGATTATTTGCTTGCTCCCATATCGGAAGAGTTGATATATCGTGGTTTAATTTTTTTGATCAATAACGATGCTAATGAAAATATCGACCGAAAGAATCAGCATGTATTTACACCATTTTTGTTTGGCGTGGCTCATATACACCATGGTATACAATTATATCGACAAAATGTACCGACGATGACAATAGTCATTACCACTGGGTTTCAATTCACATACACTTCAATGTTTGGTAAATTAAGTGAAGTAATATATTCAGCCACTGACCAAAATTTGTGGAGTTGCATCGTATTACACATGATCTGTAATATATTTGGATTACCCAATTTTAGCCTAAATTCACCCAGAGTGACCCATCAAGTGGTATTTTATTCTCTAATAGTTTTGGGCATAGTGCATAGTTTGATAGTGTTGTTGTATTACATGTAGAAAATATAATATAAGAAGCAAACGAGATAGACGATCTTCTAGATAAGCCAGTTCAAGTATTAAGATAATACTGCTACGAGCTTTTATAATGTCTACACAAACCACCGCCAAGGGATACCATACTACTTTCATCCAACTACAATAAGTAAAAGAATCTACTAGTCGTTCATTTATCCGGAAACACTGCATTCTTACAATTCTATTAGGTAACTAGAAAGGCTCAAACTTCTACTGGTCAATATTAGCAAAAGTCTTTATTAGCAAAAGCAAGAAGATACAAATCATAAATTTTGGCTGATTAGCCAATTAATTCTGTGTATTAAACGAGAATGTGAAAAAAAAAAACAAGAAAGTTATGAAGATTATAAAGTATTGAACCTGGTTACACAAAAACAGGGCATTAATAATGCGATTTTTTCTTTTAAAACCTTATGATGACAATAAACTGAATTTGGAAGGCGTGTACTACTGATGATTTTCTGACTATTGTGTCTGAGAATTAATAAGAAGTAAGCACAGACTATTTAGAAAGCTGACAACAGTAATAAGAACCAAATTAGCACTTAACTACCAACTACAAATCACTGTGTAATGTAGAATTATTATTGTCTATTGAACGAAGCACTAAATTCTTTCGCTAAAGTACACTAAAAAAATAAGGACAATAAGGTGGAGACGTGTTGGTCGTGTGTAGTGTGAAAATATAATTAGACACGTACATACATACATTTTTCATGCAAAATTAAATTCCCCTATTGTATTCAAATTGGTGGTGCTTTTTATTTAGGTTGTACTACCCTAAAACCGCCCTTGTGAAAATTACACGAAGAATTGAAAAAAATAACAACAACAACAACAAAGCAAAGCTTAACCGATAATTTTCCAAACGTTTTGGCCACTAGATGTACTCTACAATTGATAACGTTCTTACCTTTGAACCACAGCAAGAAAAGAAGGACTGCTACAGTTAATTAAAGGGGTACGATAATCATTTCAACTACAAGTAAATCAATTTCGATGTCCAAAAAAAAATGAAAAAAAATAAATCAACCTTTTTACAGTAAACATTTGATTTTGTGAATTCAATTGCATAAAATACCCTAAACACAATATGCTTACACTTTTCTTTTTCTATTCCTCTAACCCATATTGACAGTAGTAAGGGTGATGGCAGTAGTAGCAGCAGCAATGGGTAATAATAATAGTATTAAGTGGAATCTATCACAAACGGCAAAAAACTCAAAACACTAAATTCGAATACAAAACCCAAGTAGCCAACTAACCAAGATGAATTAGCACCAAAAAAATTATAGGACAAGTTTCTTTGTTTCTCTGCCTAGTCAACATTTTTCACAATTGGATTTTCAATTGAAGAACCTATTAACTTAGTTCAATTCTCTCCTACAACACTTGGTATTACAGTTTCTAGCTAATATTGTAGTAAATTATATAAACTATTACAGGTTTGTAATATCATAATTTTCTATGCTTCCTCTTGGAAACTTTCCACCCTAATTTTCCTTTTTTTGTTTGGTTGATTTCTCAAGTTATTAATCATATTATTATTATTATACATACCCTATATACTAATATGCCCGTATTTTTTTTTTTTTTTCTAAGGGACACATAAATCATTATTTTAATTCTTATATTTCAAATTGATTTTCACCACTTTTCTTTCCAGTCTTTCATTTACATTTCTTTATTTATCACTTCAATATTAACCTTCAACTCTTTTTAAATTGAAATTAGTTTGTGGCCTTGTTTGTTCTGCTTTGTTTTGTTTTCATTCCCCCCTTTTCAATAATTAAAACTTTAACGAGTAATAAATTCAAGCTTTAACAGAGGAAAAAGCCAAAAAAAAAAAAAATTCCAAAAAAAAATCACAACAACAAATACCACCACCACTACCACAACGACTACAACAGGAATAAATTGGACAACCAACATCACAAATAACTTTGATACCCTACCATACACTCACTACTCATACTTAAGACGAGGACTTTACCAACTCTAGTAGTTTATAAATAGTAATCGTTACACATATTCTATCATGTCACTGCCTAACACGTCATTCCATAGCGATTCAAATTTTGAATCAGCTGTACAAGATCTTGAACAAGAGAAGAAAATGGTGGCAGCCTTAAAGAGACTATCTATAGGTCATATGATGCAATATGATCCCGACTTGCCACCAGGCAGTATGGATGATATTGATCCCTTTGCAAACAATAACAACAACAGCAATACCGCTAGTAACAATAACCACTATAATGGTCATACCAGAGATCACACCAGCAACAACAACAATACACACAATCATTCTCCCAACTCAAAATTGAACCACCATCGTGGTCAAAGTCCTTATGATGAAGATTTAATTCCACAGAATATCCACAGATCACACTCAACTCGATCACGATCAAAATCACATTCAACTTCTCCTTCTACTTCGCCTCAACACAAGCAACAACAACAACAACAACCGCAACCTTTTCCACATGAACCACAGACTCCTCCATATAACAAATCACCAAGCCCAGTCAAGAGACGTAGTTTTTACGACAATTCCAGCGTGTTGACGTCAGAAAGTCACGATATTTTTTTCGATGCCGAGGATGAAGTTTATGATAGTTCATCCCCTTTGTTGTGGGTACCAGCTAACTCTCATCCTCAAGTGAATCCTGAATCGTTCAAGAGTTTAATCAAAACTCAAGTGGAAGAGATATTGGAAAGAAAGCTATCTCGAAAGTCAACTATTTCAAGAAAGTCAACTTTATCACGCAGCTCCTCAACCAGTACCAAAGAGACATTAGCCCCAGAACCAGAAATAAGTCCAGAACTGGAATGTGATGTGTCACCTCCTTCTCCAGTAAGAAAATCTTCCTTGTCTTCGTCGTCACAACAAAATCAAAATGAAGACGTTTCTCGAAAATCGTCGTCCTCGGTTTCTTCAACTTCTCCACAAAAAGATCCAGCTAAGAGAGAATCTTGGTACTTCAACAACTCAAAAAGATACCTGAATCCATCATTGCGAGAGCTAACTTCAGAATTGGAGCAGTTGTCAAAAATGGCGGGGATGGACAAGAATGACGCAGTAACTTTGGCAAGAACTTTGTCGGCACAATCATTGGGGTATACAGATGTGGAAAAATTAGCATTTGACGAATTAGATAGTTCACAAACAACCGCTACTGCAACAACACCCAATTCACTGGGTTCTCCAGGAAGTTATGACTCTGCAAACCCACCTCGCACCACGACCTTGCATTTACAACAACGATTACAACATCAATTTCAACAAGCTCAAATCAAGGCAGAAAGGGAGGCAGAAAGATCGACAAGACATCAACAAAGCGAACAACAGTGGCCAGTATCGAATGACGATAGTCACAAATCTCTGTCACAGTTGACAGCAAGTGAGGGAGGTTCTACTGCTAATGCTTTTACCAGTGCTGGGAGTGGTGCTGACTTTGCCTTGAAACGAAGTAGAAGAACTGATTACCGGAAAAAGGAAACAGATTCGAAACAAAAGACTTCGAATAATTCGCCTCCTACAAGAAAGTACAATGTCCGGAATTCCCAGTTGTTATTTAACTACAAGAAACCAGTAGATTCTCCTTCGCTGTCACCTTCACCTTCACCATCTACATCTCAAAGCATGATGGGTCACAGGGTGAAACACAAGAAATCTCAAAAGCCATTGGAAGCAGCATTGGCTAACCCAATGATGGATGGTTCAGATATGTCACATAACCCGTATCCCACTGCTTCAACCACTATTGATTTCAGTCGTATGGGTGCTAAGAAATCAGCCAGACAATCACTTAGTCCAGAGAATGCAATGGATGGCAGATCTCGAACAAAGCCCGAAAACAAGACTCATCGTGGCTATCTGCATCAAGAAAGGTCTCATCCTTATCATCAACAACCACAGCCTCAAGTGCAACCTCAAACCCGCCAACAACTTCCACCAGCACAACAAGCTCATAGACAATCGACGAGACAAACCCACAATCATCCGAGCACAGGAGTTGAAAAGCATCACCGACAGGATAACAAGCGTGTAATGCTGTCAGCTTCTAATACAGACATAAATGATTTTATGGCTCAACTGAATCAATTTCAGACTAATGGAACAAGAAACCATCGATATGACAACCTCCATAAAAAGGATAAGACTGCATTTTTGCCAAATGAAGACCACCAACGTAAGTCCCATTCGACAAGAAATTCAAATGTAAGAAATTTGTCTTCCTCGTCTCAACAGCATTTACATCAACCGTATCTGACAACTTCTGTTGCGCCCAAGTCACGTCAACTACATCAAAATTTAGACAAGTTGAGATCCGAGATCAATGAATTTAAGGAAAGCTTGAATAAATCGGAATTACCTGGTGAGGAATCAAAAAGAGAACACAGACTGCGTCACGACCAGCACCACCAACAACGACAACGACCAGCACCATCACAGCACCAACTTGAGCCTCGCAATTACACCCACAACGACCGTCACCAAAGACAACAGCATGAACATGTACAACCCCAACAAGTCCAGCCCTTACAGTCAGATACTAGTTTTGATATCAGTTATCAAGATTTAAGCGTTGAAGATCAATTGGGTATTGAACAGGAAGCATTGAGAGAATTAGGCAAGGAAAAGGGGCATTCTCATGAGATTGATATAGATGATGCATTTGATGAAGATTTAGAAGTTCTGCCTATCAATGACGGACATGGCTCTCAATTCACACTTGATCATGACATTTTGGACAGCTTTAATTTGGTAGATAATCAGTTGGTTGGATCTGCAGATGAAGGAATTGATAATTTGAAGGGTAAGAATGAAATACCCGTTGGGCGACAACAACCACAACAACAACGTCAACAACCAAGAGCTGCTTCGCCACCATCCTCACAGCAGTACTTGGGGCATGATGAATTGCACTTGCAACAAGGTAAAGATACAAATAAAAAAGTTGGTCCTCGTTTAAGTATTGATATATTGCAAAACAAGCCTATTCACCCTGAGGAAACTGCAACTGGATTTGGAATGAATGCGTTACCTTCCCCTACGTTGCATTTAGATGAATCTCAAAATAGCACTCCTGGACATCTGAGAAAGGCAAGCAATTCTGCAAGCTACGACGATTACTATAATATAGCCGACAAATCATCTACTGCGGGTACCCCCAAAACAAAGAAGGAGACCAAAGTTAAAACGAAATTATTCAATAAAGACCCTAATTTGGAGATTATAGACTCTGATAACTATAAGGAAAAAATGGGCATTGAGACATCTAACAATAAAAAATTGAAAAAGAAGAAATCTTTTGGTTTGCTTAGTACAACATCATCTGTGGGAGCAAATGATACATCTGAAAATGAAGGGCCCAAGAAATTGAAAAAGAAAAAGTCGTGGGGCTGGTTGCGGGAGCGTTCTGCCAGTGCCTCGTCTGCAGATATCAACAATTTGCCGCCTTTGCCTCTTGATAAACTACCTACAAGATCATTCTCAAATCCCGAAACGTCAACTGACCAACACCAGAAACATGATCTTGAGAACGGTTCAGATCTTGAACGTGAATTGGAACACGAACCTGAACTTGAACTTGAGTTGGAGCTGGATCTTGAGTTTGATTACGAGCAACAAAGAAAGCACCAAGATGCTTCAATGGTAAATGATTCAAGCTTTGCAGTTGATTCTATCTCTATGAAGTCGACAGACAAGGAAAACGTGCTTTCCAAATTTTTCAAGAAAAAGGCAAAGGTACCAGGTTCAAGCTCACAGTCAGTATTTTCATTTGAATCAAAAGGTTCAGGGGCCAGCGTCGACTATGAATCGGACAACGACGCGAAACTGATCAAAAAGAAGGGCAACAATAGCAGCAGGTTATTCAAGAAGAAATCAAGGGCCAAATTGTCAGAACAAGAGAATTCAGTGAATAAGGAAAAGCTTCGACCTTTGAATTTAGTGTCAAACGAATCGCAGACGATCGAGGAGAAAGAGAATTTGCGACAAAGTAATGGCACTCGTAAGGCAGAAAGAGTTGAGAGTCAAGAGCAACAGGAGGAACAGTTCCCTGTAACCTCGTCGCCGATACATCAATTCAACATTGAACATCTCAAAGACGACTTTGTCACTCTTGGGGAGAAGGACGATGTTTTAGATTCTGGTACTGATGACTTGGTTGAAGATGTAAGATCTCGTAACATTCAGAGCACAATAGTTATTGTTGATGAGGATGAAACTCCTATTCAAAATAACAATGATAACAAAGATTTGGGGATGCTAAAAGTTGACGAATTGTCCAAAAAGAAATCAATTAGCAGGAAAAAACGGAACAATATGCAAAAGAAGAACCTTTCTACTGAACTTACTGATACAAACAAAGAGGTAGTAGAGGAGGTTCTTGCAACTGAGCAAAGTGTCAAACCAAGCCAAGGGGAAGATCTTTTGTCTAAGAATGAAGATAAAGAGAAATTAGATATCCAAGAAAAGTTGAAGAAATCAATAAAACGTACATCAAGGGCCAACCAGCCTATTGAGTTTACTGATTCAGCCTTTGGGTTCCCCTTGCCACCACCATCTCAATCAACTTTAGTGATGCTTGACTACAGATTTCCAGTTCATGTTGAGCGTGCCATTTATAGATTGTCACACTTGAAACTTGCTAACCCTAAGCGTTCACTAAGAGAGCAAGTTTTGTTGTCGAATTTTATGTATGCCTACCTCAACTTAGTTGATCATACATTACATTTAGAGCAACAAAATATGAGCAGTGAGGATGGCGATCAGATGGAACGTGACGACGACGAAGAAGAAGAAATGACTGACACTGATGAGAAAGACATGATTTTTGGAGAGAGTAATATTGCCGATGACGATGATCTTATTCCTGAAGAAGCAAATGGTGATTCGATTGGGATTAACTTAGATATGGATGGTTTACATAGGAAACAGCATCATCAATCTGGAATCGAAGTATAGACAACTAGAATGAAGTTAGAACTGTTTTACATAGAACTATTGTAAATAAATACACCGAACGGATAGTTAAGATACAATAATGCGCATCATCTGAAACATATTGGAAGAATCATACAACGATAGCAAAGTTTTTTTTTTCCTTTACACCTTATTCTGAATTGAGAAATAAACAAGCGGCGGGCGGGGCGGGGGCACAGTCTAAGTGTTTTGTTGACGCGTGGTTCCCTTGCTATTCTCGGAAAAATAGAAAAACTGTTTGATATTTTTGTTATCTCCGTAGTTTCCGTTTTTTTTCTATTTTTGTACAAGGATTATGCATATCGTTCCTCGTTAACAATTGCATAATGACACGAAAAAAAAATTATTTTGAAAATTTTGTATGAAGAAAGAAAAATAAAATAAAAAATAAAAAAAAAGAAATCACCCCATCAACCATATATTATTTTCACTAAACTGAAGTCAACTGACGAATCAAGTAATATATATCAATAAGCAAAAAAACCCAAAATTTTTTTTGTTACCTCCTTCATTTTACTGGTTCTTTTACACAACAGCTGATAGGTTCATTCATTAGGGAGTTATTGAACTACAACACAAACCCAGAAGACTGAATATTAGAGCTTTAGATATGAGTAAGAATTTGCCCTTGTTATCTATTCAAGAAGTGAGTAAACACAATCATGTGAAAGATTGTTGGGTCACCTTGTACCAAAGAAAAATCTACAATGTCACAGGGTTTTTAGAAGAACATCCTGGTGGTGGTGAGATTATTTTGCCATATGCTGGTAAAGATATTACGGAAATCATGGCTGACATCCAATCTCATCAACATTCAGAAAGTGCCTATGAAATCTTAGACGAAGGAATGTTGGTTGGGTACTTGGCTACCGAACAGGAAGAGAAAGGGTTGTTAAGGAATAAAAACAACACGCCAGTTGAAGTTAAGTTGGTCAATAAGGATGATAAGGATTTTGATATGTATGAGTTCCACGACCATTTACCAGCAGAAGAAAAGTTATCCATTCAAACTGATTTCGAGGAAGATTCCAAGAAACATCGCTTTTTGGATTTGAACAAACCATTATTAATGCAATTGTTGACTAGCAATTTCTCCAAAGAGTTTTATTTGGACCAAGTCCATCGTCCAAGACATTATGGGAAAGGATCTGCACCTTTGTTTGGAAACTTCTTGGAGCCAATCTCGTTAACCCCATGGTGGGTTATACCTTTAGTTTGGTTGCCTCCTAACTTTTATCTTTTCTATGTTGGATTTGTCAATCAGAGCCCCATTACTGCGTTGAGTTTATGGGTGATGGGATTATTTATTTGGACATTAGTGGAATACTGTTTACATCGTTTCTTATTCCACTTGGACTACTTTTTGCCTGACCATCCTTATGCATTTGCTCTCCACTTTCTTTTGCACGGGATCCACCACTATTTGCCCATGGATGGCTACAGGTTGGTCTTACCACCAACTTTGTTTTTGGTTTTGGCCTACCCATTCTACAAGTTGATTTTCTCAATATTTCCTTTCTATATGGCTTGTTCAGGATTTGCTGGTGGTACCTTAGGTTATATCATGTATGATATTACTCATTACGTGTTACATCACACCAAGTTGCCTAAATACTTTCAAACTGTGAAAAGATTACATTTGGAACATCATTACAAAAACTACGAGTTGGGCTTTGGTGTGACATCTCCCTTCTGGGATGTTGTATTCGGCACTGAGCTTACCAATACTTTTGAAAAGAGAAGATAGAAAGTTGGGGTTTTTTCAAGGTTAGCTGGGTGTTTTCTGGATTTAAGTAGCTCTTGAGACTTAGTTTTACTTGATAAATAAACAAAACTACAATATACAAATGTACAAAAGGAATATACATGGTGTAAGTGTACCCGACGTAACTCTTATGGGAAGCTATCGCAATCTGACTATTTATACATTATAAATAAAACTCTAGACTTCGTACGTATCTATACAATAATATATAAGTTTTAAGTTTTACATAGGTGTTTTCGGGATTCTATCATCAAAACATTCTGTTGGCATCATGATGCATCAAGTATAGTCGTAATTCTATAAATTTAGCATATATGAATTCTCATCTAATTCCACTGAACCAAGAATTTCTTCTTTCACTTCATTCAAATCTTCTACCTTTGGTTCTACCACCAATACTTTTCTACGTTTTTTCTCTGGTTCTCTTTTCGTCTTGCTGCATGAGATATCTAAAGATTGGTCTTGGATTCCCAAAAGTTTGAAAAAATTGTGTTTGAATCTGGCCTCCTCTTTTTCTCTTTGAGAGAAGTCATTAGGATATCGGGACACCAAATCTTTGTAAGAGATTTGACCGGACGCCTGGACACTATTCGATAATGTCTTCAAATACTCATGTACGTTAAACCCCCCGTCTTCTGTCCTGATATCATCCTCGCACTCGAGTTCGCTTTCAAACTCGTAATTATAACGCATGGTGCTAAACAACTTCTCACATTTGTTATACAATTCTTCGTAGCTCTTTGCATTTATATTAGAGTGTGGACCAATTTCACCCCTTACTGCTGTACATAGAATATCCTTCCAGTTGATCGTTTTTTTAGAAGTCTTACTCCTTGTCAAATTGTCAATCAAAAAATTAAAACGATTTGCAAGTTGGGTAGTTAATGGCACTAAAGCGGGATTCGATGCCATGTCATCCGTAATTGCTAAGTTGTTTTTAGAAATATTCAGCTCCTTTATTCTTGCATGTATTTTATGTTGGATTATCGACGATAGCGAATTAACTAGTAACTTCTTGGAGTTGGGGGTGCGTTCCAAGTACGTTATCTCAGTGATAGGTCTCAGCAAAAGTCTCTTTAAATTCTCGTCTTCATTTTCAAACTCATTATTGTTGTCATCCTCATCCTGTTCACTCTCAGACTCAACATCAGCATTGTAGATCGTGGTGTCCTCATCCTCTTTTGTACTATCTTCCAAGGAAGTTGCCTCTTCTGCTCTGCTCTTCCGGTTGCTCACTCTGCGTTTAAGTGCTGAAACATCATCATCTATGTCTTTCTCATACCCATTAACTATGTCATCTTCAAAATCGTCTTGTGGAATGGGCACATCAGCGAACCTTAGCGGCCAGTAGCTCCAGGAATGTCTGGGAAAGTTTGGATTTATTCGTCTTAGCAAGAAGGTTGAATATAAATGAATTGACAAATCAGACGTGTAATTGTCTTCTAGAACACCCAATACCTGCTGACGGTCTGTTTTGGTTGACATTCTTCTATTTTATATTCTCTAACGTTCGTCCAATCTTGTTGTGTTTGGTGTTTACAACAATTGGGCGCCCCTAAATATTTTCAAATCTATTTCAAATAGTCGTGCAGTAGTACTAAAATTTCCTTAGCATCAGCAGGTGCTACCAATCGTAGTTGGCAAATTGGAAATCAGCCATTGACAGATTGACATCACACTCAATTCTTGACAAAGATACTGTTTGGTATCATGACAGAGGAAAAAACCAGCTCAAGCAAGAATAAGTTTTATATTCTGTCTACGGCACAAGATACAGATCAACTTAGCGATATCTCACTTGCTTGAACAAGATAGCAAACACATACTAAATGAAAGAAAGATTTGTCACTAAAAACTTGCCAATTTCTTTAGAAAGAAAATAACGTCACTAAAACCATATTAAAAGATTTCAGTTTACTTTTGATACCATAAACAAGGAATGAAGCACGAGATTCTTACATTCGATAGTTACCCTCCGGATTGAATTTAAGAAGAAACAAATCATTACGATCTAGTGCCAATTGTTCCATAAATAACTTTACAACAATACTAACTTACAACTCGTGAAATCTATAACACAATTATTATTCTTACATTATATCAAGAAATTATTAAGTTTGACCTTGACTAATACTTTATTCCTGCAAATTTGCTTCAGCTAAAACCTATACGTACTCTCAGCACACCTTACTAGTACCCAATATACATATTTAATAAGAGCATATTATATATGTTTTACACCAAAAAAACAGATTAATTAATTGTATTTTAAACCTGCAAAGACAAAAAGACTAGTGAATTGCAACCCACTTCCACCACAAAATACATTCGCTCCTGCTGTTAATTAAAGTTGCACTATAAATTGGACGTCCTCACAAGTATTCTTCTTCATCATCAATATGGTTTTACTAAAACGGTAATTTACAATAAACCTCAAACGTCTGGAGATATTTCCCAAATCGCAAACAAGAATAGCCTCTACCTTCAATTCTGGTCATTTCATCAGTTTAAAATCCAACTCCCACACATCAAAACTGTCAAAGAGATAGTGACCAATGGAAAATCAATGCAATTAATCCTATAACAAATACCACAGTTCTATGATCAAAAACTCCCAGTTCCAACACAATTCCATTCATACCAACCATGCAAAACCTCTGATAGTACAACTAAGAAGAACTCAACGGCACGACTTAAACCCACAACAAAAAGACAATTGAATAAATGATCCTCCTGTCAACGACCAACCC
>OKKB01000225.1_pt1 | contig 25844 bp, 14 predicted proteins | sample 1613931 | NCBI WGS metagenome assembly OKKB01 (sample SAMN04436893, study PRJEB24849) | human gut metagenome | biome: human gut; feature: NICU; material: stool | host: Homo sapiens | place: USA: Saint Louis, MO | collected 2012-02-08
GCAGAGTCGCACAAATACCAATCATTGGAAAGATTTGTTGCTACTCTACGACAAATTATCAACCAATCTGATAAACCTCATACAACTAAGTTCTTATCTAATTGGAATATCTCCCTTCCTTTCTTCTCTATCCCCAACTCCTTTCGACTCTAAGATTCTCCTTATACATGTAAATGAAAACTATAAATAATGACCATCATTCAGTGAATCTGATCAAATAAAATATATAAAAAAATGGAATAAATCTTCTACGATAATAACAACACATAAAGATGGTAAATCAAGTTGTTGAAAATAATGATTATGAAATGGTACCAGGTACGGTACATTTGATTGATATTAATGGGAATTTGGATGTACAAAAAAATGGTGATATCATTTTACAGCCACAACCAACTAATAATCCAAATGACCCCTTGACTTGGTCTAAACTGAAACGACTCATTCAATTTTCTCTTGTCTGGATCTGGGGTTTATTTGTTGCCGTTGCTATCAATTGGGTTGGACCAGTTTTCGGTGTTTGGGAAAAAGATTTGAAAACCACTATAGGAGATTTATCTAATGCAGTTGCCGTTGGGTTTCTATTTTTGGGTGTTGGAGTATTACTTGTACAACCAACAACTTTAAAATTAGGTAAAAGGTTTATTTATATTGCTGGGAGTATTTTCACAATAATTTCCTTAGCAGTTGGATCTCAAGCAACAGAAGTGGGGTCTATATTTGCATTCAAGGCACTTGTTGGTCTTGGTGCTAGTCCACGTGATAGTGTGGTAGAGCTTAGTGCCACTGACCTTTTCTTTCAACATGAAAGATCAACAGCTATTTCTTCATTGATTCTTGCATTGTATGCGGGTTCATTTGTTGGACCAATTATTGCAGGGTACATCACTGATTCAATTGGTTGGAAATGGTGCTTTTATGTACAAATCATTATATATCTGACATTTTTTATTATCCAAATTTTCTTTCAACAGGAAACAACTTTTAGAAGATCCTTAAGTGATGAGACATTAGAGGAGGAAATTTTGCAGCAAATCAAGTCAACCGAAATCAACAATGAAAAACAAATTATTTCTGAACCGCTTGCAAAGGAAATAGTAGATGAAGAGCTGGGATCTTCAAGTATTGAGTCATACAAAAAGAAAACTTATTTCCAAAAGATGAACATTATACATACCGATCAAAATGATTCCAGAAGTTGGTTGTGTATTTTTTATCGTCCATTTTTTGTACTTTATTATCCTGCATTTATCTTTGGTGGGATTGTGTATGGAAGTCAAATGATGTGGTTACTGTTGACATCAACCACTCAAACCTTGATATATGGTGCTGAACCATACAATTTCTCAGCTAACGGGATTGGTTTGACTAACTTGGGATGTTTGGTTGGGTCAATTTTGGGTACATTTTATGGTGGGAAATTTGTTGATTGGCTTTCTATTAGATTGGCTAAAAAAAACAACGGTATCTTGGAACCTGAGTATCGATTATGGGCCATGATTATTCCAACGATACTAAATGCAGGTGGATTATTGGCGTACTATCTTCCTTGTGCCAACAAAGCATCATGGGCTTTTTCAGTTGTTTTAGGACAAGGAGCATTGGGTTTTGCAATGAGTAGCTCTGGTAGTATTTGCATTACTTATGCCATTGATTCTTATCCTAAAGTCGCCAGTGAAGGAATTGTTTTAATGTTGTTCATTAGAAATATGATGGGGATGGGGTTCTCATATGCCATTCTGCCATGGATTAACAGAAATGGCCTTGTGGTTGTTACGTGGTTGATGTTCATGTTGTCGATTATTATAAATGGAAGTTTTATAGTAATGTTGGTGTTTGGAAAGAGGTTCAGGCGTTGGACTGCCGCTCATTATGAAAAAGTTTCTGAGCCTAGATATGGAGAATTCTTTAAACGTTAGAAAGTAGAATGCTTTTAGATTTGTATAGTGAGACAATTGATGCAATCGTGAAATTATATTGTATGCCCTCATAAAATAGCATAATCCACAAGAAGTAATGTTGTCTACAAAGATAGTATTGGATGTTCATTTGCATCCCCTGTTAATCCAACAGGTCACATTAAAAGTATTTGCAATTATTTATTTATGTGATATAAAAACATACTTGGAATATACAACGGATGCACTTGAATAATCTTCTATCTTGATACAGTCATGAATATAAGGTTACACTGTTGCCAATCTTCCAAATGTGGTGCACTCTTCTGATTATTTTATCTGGGAGAACCAAGCAAACCTTAATATAAATACTCAATAATATCTACAACAAATCATCATCATCCTTTGCAACAACTGAATTCTTCACCTTCAACAACAACTGGGTCTTCAATTTGTCAAGTTTACTAAACTGATCGAAGTCAAATACTTTGTCCGAGAAACCTTCAACATCCCCTTGATCAATACTTTCAAGTATGCCTTCAACTAATTTGTATTCTCTTGATTGTCCCCAGCTTGGATCATCCTGAAGGAACTGATCTTTTCTCTTGTGAGCTTCAATTACATCGTCCATACACAAAACACACAAGACCACTTTGAAAAAATAATCCTTCAAACTCCATCTTGATAAAGAATTCCCAAGCAGGTTTTTAATGATGTTATCGTATAATTCCACAGCTCTTTTATAATTGCCATTCAATGCATACAAGTCTGCACATTTTAAAAATGCCTTGTTGGCAAGGGCTTCAGCATGGTCAGTAGTGAAGTAATCTCCTGCTTGTTCATAACTTTTGCTGGCATTTTCATAATCATTAACTGATTCATAAAGCTCGGCTAAATCCATGGTGAAGTTTGCGGCTCTTCTAAACTGACCATTTTGGGTTAAGAAAATGTGAATTGCCTTTGACAAAGACGAAATAGCGTCTGTTGGCGATACTCCTTTGAAACACTTGTAAGCTTCTACTAAATGGTTAGCAGTATCATTATGATTGCCTAAACTCTCTTGTATTTCGGCTGCCTTGACAAATTGAGCACCTGCTAAATTGAAATCTTTTTTTAATCGATACAGGTTGGCTGCTTGAATATAAAGATCAGTTGCATCTTCCTTTCTCATGGAAGCGGAAGAACCTGAAAGAAACAGAAAAAATCCCAGCTGTGGTTTAAGAAGCTTTTCAGCTTCAGCTATCAATGAACGAGGATCTGGCATAATTGGAAATATTCTTCTGATAAATAAAAAAGTGCCTAGTGTTAGTCTGATTCTTCCTTCAAAAAAGAAAGGGAAAAGCAAGTGAATTTGATTGCATACGTTTTCTTATTATCACGAAGGGTGGACATTTGGAAGGAAAAATAAAAATGTCGTGCTAAAGTCCAAACCCGCGACATTTTAATTGTCTTTTTTGTTTCTATTTGTTTTGTTTTGTTTTGGTTTGGTTTTTCTTTTAATCTTTTTATCATTAAAATCATATCCCTCCCCTCTCAAAAACAACTATATATCTAATCATGTCCGCCGATGAAAATAACAAAGTGAGATTTGAGCGGTTGAGGCTTGTTGCCAGGAAAGCCTTAGAACAACTGATTAAAAAGTCTTTGACTATGGAGCAAGTAAAAACATGTTTTCCGACTCTAGTGACTTCTCAAGATGGAGTCAGATCACTCGAATTGGCCCTTTCACAAATGTCCGGGTTTTGGCATGCAAACTCGTTGGACGAATTTGATCTAATATATAAAGAAAAAGATATTGAATCTAAACTAGATGAATTGGACGATATAATACAGAATGCTCAACGGACTAAAGACAGTGGGAAAGAACCAAGTAATATAGATCAGCTTTCACCTTTAGAAATTGTTGATTCCACGATTGTTAGCAATAGCAAAAATGTTTTGGATAGTCTTCAAATGATATACGACCAATTGTGTCTCGATAATGCTGAGCTATATACAGAACTTTCAGAACTCACAAAAGAAAGCACTAGAATCAATAATTCTATAAAATCCGGTATTGAACAATTAAACAAAGAAGCTAATAGTGTTGAGCTAGAAAAAGCGGGACTTCAAATTGACAAATTAATAGATATCCTTGAAGAAAAATAAATGTAAAATAGTAATAGATTAGTAATGCAAAATAATAATATATGTACATGATTTATAAATATTTACAACTCTACTTAGTACCGTACATAATCTCATAATTCTTCTTTGCCAATTCGTTATACTTGGCCACTCTATCTTTAAGATCTTTAATTTTCTTGTTTTTCTTAGCAACACTATTGGTTTCCTTAACCAAAACCTTGTCACCCCAGACCTTGAAATCTTGCATGTACTGTTTACCCATGTTGAATTCACGAACTATAACATCATCGGTCAATCCCAACTTTGCTATCGTATAATAATACAGTTCAGGGTTTTTTCTTTTTAAATATTTCAAAATAGTTTGTCTGTATTGAACTAACTTTCTTACTCCTTGAATATTTATTTTATCTTTTGGCATGTTTTTAACTTGTTGCATACCATAATGTATTTTGATGGTAGCTATGGCAGCTTGAACTTCTGGAGAAGCTGTATCGCCAGGACTTCTTTGCATTTCTTCACGAGCAAACTTTATTGCCATTTTCTTTTTGTCTGGTACGTTGGTGTTTTTTAAATTGAGAATGGTCATAACGGCTTTTCTTTTGTTTTCTTCTGTTTGAATAACGGATTCTCGTAAAGCTTCGTTCTTGGAAGCATTTTCAAGTGACAACTTCTCAGCTGCATATAAAAGTTTTTCAAATTCCACTCTGTCAATACCATAAGCTAGAGTTAGCTCTTGGTTCTCAACTTTCTTCATAATTCTTTCAACAAATCCACAGTTTGGGTCTCCCAATACTGGATCTACCTTAAGTGGGACATTTTTGACTTCATGTTGCTTCAAAGTGTTTACATCACGAATGATCTGCTTCTTGATTCTTGTTTCCTTTCTTCTTAATCTTTTGGCTCTACGTTTATTGGTACCAGGTTCAATGAACTGTTTGGCTCCAAATTTCACGTGGAAACGAGGAATTGTTGCACTTACACTTGCACTTGACGTGGATTCTCCAGCCTGACTAAGCAACAGACGACTTGTGGATAAAAAACGGGTGGTAAACTTGAACATGTCTGCTACTGAACTCCCAATTTGTAATGCTCCAACAGTTAAGTATCGATTACTCTCTTGGGGTGAAGGAAAAAAAATTTAATAGACAAAAAAAAAATTTTCGTTTTCCTCAAACTTACGATCCAAGACCTGGTTGCTTTGCACGACCACATTCATTTCCATCAAGTGTATACTGAAATAACTACTTCTATACTACTTTAGTCGTCAAACTTATCAATAAACATCTAAGCAGCTATGGGAACTGTTGAGAGTTTAGTGAAACTAAGAACTCTAATTAAAAAATATTGTGAAGATGATACTCAAGTCAATTTCAATGAACTATACAATCATGTTTTTAGTGATGGGCCAAGCATACAATATCTTGATGTTTTACTCGATTGTAAGGTTCTAGACAAAACAATACTTCTTATAGTGGAAGGCAAGTATTTAGATACTTTGAAATTTTACAAGTTTTCATTAAGGTTATTAGTACATGAATATTTCAGGCGAAATGGTAATAAACGGAAAGTCAAAGATGTGTTTTTTTTCCAATTGAATAATAAACTTCGATGGAAATTTGTCGACAAATTGGCAAACTTTGTAATTGACAAATCTATAAAGGACTATGAGATTAAAATAGATATTTTGAGATTGTTCTCGATTTTACAGCTAAGTGAAGAGTTTGGAAGATATATTTTTGTGCATTGCATCTATGACACCGACATACAGTTGAATTACTCATTGGAGGATATCGACGATAACTTGTCCGAAGATGTTAAAGAAAAGAGAAAGAATCAGCATTGGTTGTTACAGCTAATTAATAGTTTTGGAATCAAGACCGATGTATCCCTCACAAATTGGCAATGTGCTATTGTCAGGTTTTTACTTTCTTGGTGTTCAAGCCGTAAATACGGGGAATATATTCAATTGTTTCTAAAGGCGGTAGGTGCACCGTCATACTTTGCAATATATGCTAGTCAAGGGACAATTGAGCTGGTAAATCTTTTGAAGCATGTTTTGGAAATCAACTATTGCAGTGTCACTTTCTCTCAATTCAGGCAGGCTTTACGTCTTATGTTTAAGGATCATACACAACTTATAAACAAGGTTGTATCATATACTTCGCTTTATGATAGTTCTTTTGAGAGCTTCTCGGTATTGCTTAATCAATATTTAACTGTTTCAGAGGCAAAGGAATTGCTTGATCGATTTATTCCTACTGAAAAGCAAGCTAATTTTGGTTCTTTAAAGCAATTGACAGACGCAAATGATAAAAAACGATTTTATATCGATGTAATATTGACGCAAGTATATCAATCGTCGACATTCAAACATCGTTTTTGGAAATTTGTCACAGAAAAGAGCTTTGACGATATTCCTCAAGATATGAAGTTTGTGACTCATTACCCAACATTTGAAAGGTTTGTTAAAGCCATGAGTCTCGAGATTAAATATGATGGGCTTCGTGAAATACACGATCATTTAAAGGTTGTAATGGGAAGGATAAAACCAAAGAATGCCCTTTCGTATACTGGCTCAAGTAAATACTTTACAAAAATCGAAAGCCTTGTCACCTTACTGCCACAGGAATATGAAATCACTGTTGATGAACGATTTGAAGGAGATGAATTCAAATTTGCTGCTGCTGTCACTATCTGTAAGCCTGTGAAAGGCGAAAATCTTAAGAAGTTAGGTATTGGTTTGGTTAGAGTTGGCAGGATCACAAAGCAAAATAGAACTTTCATATTCAAGTGTGAAAATCTTGAGGGTTCAAATGTTACTCATTTGGTATTTTTGCCAAATACTGCCATTTTGAAGGCTTTAAAAGTATTGTCCTACAACAACGAGATGATTTATGTGCAAAACATAACAAATACTCTGTTGGTCACCAAATGTCTTTTTGACAATAATATGGGAGACAGTACTGAAGATTCAAACAAACCGTTGTCGGTATCTCAAATTTTTTCTGTGAAGAAATATGGTGACATATCAATGGTACTTCCTGATGTCACGGATTTTCACACTATAGTTCTCACACCATCAAAGACTTTCCTTCAGCAATACAAAGATGTCTTGTTAATTAGGTATGGAGATGCACAATCGGTCGATGCTGTTTTGAGATATGCCAGTGAATATTTTGAAAAAATACAAACCGTTCTTGGGAATGGAGATGTTTTAGAATTGAAGAAAATTTCTCTGCCTTTGCAACTTGATCGGATTTTAGACAATTGTCTTAACAAGTGGGATAACATTATTCTGACCAACGGCAATGAGTTACCCAGTGAGTATTTAAAAATTGTGAGAAATCCTATATCTAATTCAAGTGATGCTGCAAGGGAAACGACATTTTTAAAGCAAACTATTAGAGTTATAAAGAAAGCATGGTTTCTATTTGGTAAAGATCTCAACATGACGGTGTGGAATTATATTTGCAACAGCTTTTCTGTTGTAATGACAGTGGACGATTGGATAAAGGTCTTTGATAAAATACAGGTTGACACTTCCTTCGTGTATATAAACTGTGATGTGCTGGTACTTTTAATGTCTTACTTCAAAGTTGATTGGCAGAAACAACGATCTGGTAGCATTAAAATTATTGGTGGTGGGTTGGAAGATTTGTTTTCATTCAAAACTCCAGAAGAAATTACCCACAAAATCCAGTCTAATCTGAGCATTCCCACGTTTAATCCAGGATTGGGTTGTACAAAGCAACTTATATCTGCTCAAAACCAACTTGAAGAAGCTGAACTATGTGTGTTATTATATCGCTACATGCGAGCTTTAGGCTATCCACGTGAGTCGATTGGTATATGGGTATCATGCAAGCGACAGTTGGATCTAATCAATGAAATTGCGAAAGAATCAGATTTAGATAAAGATGTTGGGCTGCCAATTGTGCTTTTCAATAAATCTGGGATTCATGATTATGATCACGTTAGTTATTCTATTGTATCTCTCTTCACTGATTCAGGGTATAAGGAGCTTGATTGCCCTGGTACTTTGGGAAATTACTACTTCAGTAGTAACATCGAAGTAGACAAAGAATTGCTTGATTTATCTGATTCTACAACAGATTACAGGCTAAAGATTGTTGAAGGAGAAAAGTTTGGCTTAAAAGAGAGGACTAATGAAAGTACCGTTGCTGTACAAAGTAAAGTCCAATTTCAAAAGTTAATAGATCGTTTATAAAGCTAATCAAGCGATTACGTTTCTCCTTGATTTGTTTTTTCTATCTTTTGGTTTGTAGATCAAGAAGTTCTTAGTATGGATACTTGAAATGTAAATTTTGGTAGCATTTGCATTATTCCTGCGTATGGGGGAGGTTGGGGTCATTTTTTTGCTCTGGAACTCTCTGGAACGAACGCAATTCACAAAGAAAAATTTTTCGGAGGAAGAGTTAAAACCAAAACTCCAGGAACAATAAAAAGGTTATTACCACTTTACACATCTACATTCTTACCAAAAGAAAAATTAAAACATGCATAGAGCTTTATATAATTCATTGACAAAAACGGCAAATGCTTGTTGTGTGTCTCGTTCTGTGAGATTTGTTGCTCCCCAAGTTTCAGTTTGTAATCCTCAAAGATTGGCCTTCCGTTTCAATTCAACTAATGCTTCCAAAGAAGCTGCCAAGGAAGAAGCCCCTAAAGAAGAAGTTAAATCTGAAGAGGAACAATCCTCTGGAGCTGAATCAGAGGCTCAAGAAGCTGATCCTTTGGCCGAATTAAAAGATAAATTGGAAAAGAAGGACAAGGAGTTGGCTTCAATGAAAAATCATTATGCTAGAGCTATCGCTGATTTCCGCCATTTACAAGAAACTACCAAGACTGAAGTTCAGAAAGCTAAAGATTTTGCTTTACAAAAATTTGCTAAGGATTTGTTGGATTCCCTTGATAACTTCAACTTGGCACTTGGTCACGTTAAAGAAGATACTTTGAAATTAAATGATGAAGTCAGAAGCTTGTACGAAGGTGTTGACATGACCAAGACTGTCTTTGAAAAAACTTTGAACAAATACGGAATAGAGAAAATTGATCCTATTGACCAAGTCTTTGATCCAAATTTGCATGAAGCTACTTTCCAAATGGCCAATCCAGGCAAGGAACCAGGTACAGTTTTCCATGTTCAACAAGTTGGTTACACTTTGAACGAAAGAGTCTTGAGACCAGCTAAAGTTGGTGTTGTCAAATCTGAAGATGACAATTGATTTGATGTGTCTTTGGTTTATGGTTCTGTATTAAAAAAAAAATTTTCTCATAATATAGTTAGAATGAACGTCTTGTACATATAAATAGTTTCCTTTTAATGAATGAATTCACTTTGGTTTAGTAATGTTTGCTGTGCATCACTGTAGGCTAAAGAAGAAGAGAGAGGGACGGCAATTTTGTTTCGAGTCTGGTGAGTCGAAACTTAGTGTTAGTATCCAGACGTTATTGGGTGTAAGAATTGGTGGAGAAATAGTATAATTCGCGGCAGATATAAATGATAAGAATGACTCACATTACCTCCAATGCCTTATTGTTAATATTATTTATAGGGCCGCGATCAGATGGTACAAAAAAATTTTCAGCGATTGTGAAAAATCATTGGTGGGAAAAACGGGGAATGCGTAGATATAAATCAACTGATAAATGGGATAAAGGAATAACAGCCGACTGAAAAAAAAATTTATTAACCAAAAACTTCAACAATTCTTTAATTCTCTTCTTTTATTATTTGTTGTTTCACTCAATTGTCATTATTATTTACAAATGTTAGCTGCTAGATCTTCAATTCGTCGTTGTTTCTCAACTTCTTCTACTACTTTAAAGTCCTTGAAAATTGGTTTAATTCCTGGGGACGGGATTGGTCGTGAGGTTATACCTGCTGGTAAGGCTGTTTTAGAAAACTTACCAGCCAAACACGATTTGCAATTCGAATTTGTCAACTTGGATGCCGGTTTCGAATTGTTCAAGAAAACAGGCACAGCTTTACCTGATGAAACTGTTGATGTTTTGAAAAAGGAATGTGATGGTGCATTGTTTGGGGCTGTTTCATCACCAACCACTAAAGTTGCTGGATACTCTTCCCCAATTGTTGCATTGAGAAAAAAATTGGGTTTATATGCCAATGTCAGACCAGTTAAATCTGTTGAAGGAATTGGTAGACCAGTTGATATGGTTATTGTACGTGAAAACACAGAAGATTTGTACATCAAGGAAGAAAGAGTCTACAAAAAGGAAGATGGTACAAAAGTTGCTGAAGCTATTAAAAGAATTACCGAAACTGCTTCCACCAGAATTGCCAAAATGGCATATGAAATTGCATTACAAAGAGAAGCTGTTAGAAAAGGTACATCAGGCAAGCAACTCCATGAAAAACCATCAGTGACTGTTACCCATAAATCAAATGTGTTGTCACAATCTGATGGGTTATTCCGTGAAACTTGTCGTGCTGTGTATGACGCTAATGCCAATGAATATGGTGGAATTGAATACAAAGAGCAGATTGTCGATTCCATGGTTTATCGTATGTTCAGAGAACCAGAGATCTTTGATGTTGTTGTTGCTCCAAACTTGTACGGTGATATTTTGAGTGATGGTGCTGCTGCTTTAGTCGGTTCTTTGGGTGTTGTTCCATCTGCCAATGTCGGAGACAATTTTGCTATTGGTGAACCTTGTCATGGTTCTGCTCCTGATATTGAAGGCAAAGGTATTTCTAACCCGGTTGCCACTATCAGATCTACTGCGTTGATGTTGGAATTCATGGGTTACCCAGAAGCTGCTGCTACTATTTATCAAGCTGTTGATGCCAACTTGGCAGAAGACAAGATCAAGACCCCAGATTTGGGTGGTAATTCTACTACCCAAGAGGTTATAGATGATATCATTAGAAGATTCTAAATAATTTAGTGCTATAATAAACAAACAAAGTATACATATATTAATATGGTTTAAATCTAACGTCTTTCTTATGTTTCTTTTTATCTTTCTTTTTGTCCTTCTTTTTATCTTTTTTGTCCTTTTTAGATTTCTTCTCCAGTTGGACGTCACCTTCTGTCATGGTGATATCAGTTTCTTTTTCTTCCGAGCCCAATACAAATGACTTTAATTGGAAAGGTAGTTCCCATAACTTGATTCTTCCATCCTCCCCACAGCTTAATGCCATTTTCGAGTTCGGTATCAAAACGAAATCTCGTACAACTTCCTCTCCGTGTGCTTTGGGAAATGAAATCAATTTTGAAAGGTCAAAGCTCTCACTTTCAGGATCGAATGGCAATAATGATAAAGAGCTTTCAGAATTAGATCCATAGGCAGCAAATCCGGTAGGTGAGATATCTATCACGTACTCGTTCAGTGGCCATTCTTTTCTAAGATCACCAAAATCCTTGAATTTCGGTTCAACCAATTCCTCGTAATTGGTGTCATTTAAATCATGTATCATAAGAGTCTCCATGTGTGTCAAGATCGAAATTCTAGATTCTGTGATAAAATGGCATGAGTGCACCGAGGCAAAGTTTATGACTTGATGCAAGGCTTCATCTTCCTCGGTCTCAATCAAGTTGTAGATATTAACGTACCCGTCGGTTGAGCCTGACATCAAATAATTTGTCAATGTAGGGTGGAATTCCAATGCAGTGATATCATCATGGTGTGAATCAACAAAAGACCGAACAACATTATCTGTGTTTCTAATATCCCATATATGCAACTCGGCGTCGACACCTACTAATTCAGTACCTGCTGCCAATAAATTATTCTTGTATGCTAGTGACAAGAAATTGGACTTTTTTGCATTTGTCAAGGTGACAATTGCCGATTTGCTTCTTAAGTTCCATATTTTAATACCATCACTTGAACATGATGCAATTGAGTCATTATCGATCTTCACGATATCGTTAATACTAGACTCATGTGCTTTCTCGATCTTGATAGTAGGGGTAGAGGACAAGTTTGAAATTGAATATCCAATCAAAGAGCCATTACTGGTTGATGCAATAAATTCTTTCTCTGATAATTGAATAATCTTTAGTATCCAATCATTATCTGTGAAAGGTAACCATGTATGTAAATTTTTGGCTTCCATTGGGTGTGGTTTGGAAGTTTGGAATCGAGATGAGTGTTCGGAAAAAAAAATAGAGATGATGATGAGTTTGTGAAAGTTTCTATAGAACTCTCTTTTTTTTCGTACGCGACCTGGTAGCATATCGATGACAACGATATGGAGCATATTTACATTAAGTGAATCTAGTATGTGAATATCATGCTAATAGAGTAAAGTTAAATTTTCTTGTTTTAATGTATAAATAATGCTGTTAATGTGTAAGGGGGCACAGTTCGTAGTTTTTTTTATTTTTTGAAACTCTCATTCATAACAGCAGCTCATTTTTAAGATTACCTTGCTGGGCCTCTTTGGAAACTATCACTGGTATGGATTTACCAAATAATTTGGCAGGTCGGTACTATTACAAAGACTATCCTTGGTCTTGGGGAAAACAGGTAGCATCATATTTGGATGGAAGTAAGAAATTGATTCATGCACGACAAGTACTCCTCGCCTAAAAAAAGCAGCGGTTAGGAAAAATTTAGCAAAAAAAAGTAAACATAACAAGGATCAATATCAGTGTATAAGATTTTCATCCAGTCCCCGTACGTGCATTATGAGTAGTTTAGTTAAAAAGGGAGGAACTCTGTTTACTCCAAAGCTAAAAAAGGTGGTCAGAAAGAAACCAGTGACTGCAGCAAAACCACCAGCCACTCCACCAGCAACGCAAGTGAAAGAAGGAGATGATGATACTAGTACTGTTATTTTTGATACAAAAAACACCAGTGGAGTATTAGCTGCAGGCATAGAAACGTCAACTGCAGATGTTGAAACTAGTATTGCTACCCCGGCAAGCACGCAGTTACCAGATTCTCCCAAAAGCAAACCAGCCTTTAGAATAGGTTTAACCAAAACATCATCAAGTGATAAAAGTCTAAAGGATAATGATATTGATCCCAAAGATTCTTCCAAACAATATGCAAATGAAAATGAAAATGAAAATGAAAATGAAAATGAAAATGCTATTGCAAGTTCCTCAGAAGAAGATGACGATGAAGACATTTTTAAACCTCCTGTGGATCCGTCGAAAAGTCGTAGACAGTCAATAACTCAGCGGAGATTGTCCAATATAACTGCATCTGGTTTACGAAGCCGATCTGCTTCCATTTCACTTCATACTGCTGATTCAAACCATGTACCGGCTAAGATTGGAATCCCTGTTTCCAAACCAACAAAAAGGAGAAGATCGCTGGCACAAGCTCGTAGTTCTAAAAGAGTTTCTACCACACAGCCAGCAAAGCCAAAGGCAGTAGTTGTGCCAACAGTGTCAACTGAACCTACATCTTCTTCTATGGATAAATCTGAATCATCTACTCGAGAAGAAAAGAAACCACCCAAAAAATCAGATATTAAAGGTATCAGTGACGACTTTATTGTTGGTATTGATCCGAAAACTCAAAAATTGACAAAGTTCAGACGAAAAGGTGCAACCAAGGTGAAAAAGGAGTCTGATTCTGTTAAAACTGAAAACGAGTCTGTTAAACCCGAAGGTGATGAAGTCAAAGTTGAGGTGTTATCTGACACGGACTCAATTCCTGAAGAACCCGATAATCTCATTACCACCGTCACACATATTCATCAGATTCCGAAAAACATCAATGATGAAGATGCTGATCTTTTCGGTGAAGTGGACATTGATCTAGAGGAAGTTACTATGGCCGATTTGTGTAAACCGACTCTTCGGATAGGGAAAGTGAGCACGAACTTTGAATTAGTGAGAGAGGCTGAACAACAGTTGAAACAGAAAAAGGCTCAAAGGCGAAGAGACAGGGAATTGGCTAGGCTTGAAGGAATATCACTCGAAGATGCTATACAAAAGAATGAAGAGCAGAGACGAGGAAATGGTGATGATGTAGAAAAGCAAGACGAAGAACCAAAACCAGATTCACTCTTTGATGAAGAGCCGCAACAAGCAGCTACATCTTTACAGTTGACATTCACTGATGGTAAAATTGGATTCAATGAGGAATCTGCTATTGTTGCGAAACCCAGGGCTGATATAACTAGTCGATCGGTGGAGAAATCGAATCCATTTGCCAATCCAATAACTTCAACCACCTACAGTCGAAGAGTATTTACCGATAAGTGGACCTCACAGGAACTAAATCAGTTTTATCAAGCACTAAGCATGTTTGGTACAGACTTTTCTTTAATTTCCCAATTATTTCCTCACAGATCAAGAAAACAGATTAAACTGAAATTCAACTTGGAAGAAAGAAGATTTCCAGAGGTTGTTGAGCTAGCGTTGAGAAGGAAATTGCCAGTTGATTTCGAAGAATATTGTGCCAACACAAAGAATGACATCAAGTCTTTGGAATACTACAATGAAGAGTTGCGCAAAGTCAGAATTGAACACGAACAAAGTATGAATGCCATAGCTTTGGAAAGAGAGAAGGCGTTGAAGGAAGATGCAGAAGCAAGCAGAAGAAGAGAAATAGAAATCAGAACTGGTTCTAAACCAATGAGCCGAGCCGAGAAGTTGAAAGAATTGCGTAAAAATGAAACTGTGGTTGGTTCTATTGATGATGTACGAAAGAAGAGAGAGACTAATGTGTAGATAATTAGTATATTACTGTTCCCTGGCGTCTACGTATTGTCTAATGGATCTGTAGTTATGTATTAAAAAAATCGCAACTACCAGTTCTTTGCATTTTCGTATTGCTGTGGTGTACCAGAGTCAAATATTGTGTGTCATATTTGGTCGTGTAACATTCCGATTACCTTATATCACGTTTTCTATCATTATGACTGAAGAAAAAAACGGTACTAAAATCTGACTCTATTGTTTATAAATCAACAAAAGTTTTACCATTTGTTGGTGTAATTACTTTCTTTTATTCTGTTTGTTTTTTTGGTAACCATTCATCAATCATATAGAAAGAGTTGTCAACAATGATATATATGTAAGTTGTCCTTATGTCCTCATCGAAAAATTATAAATTGGAAATTTCCCCTAGTATCAACCAAACTAGTGCCACAGAATCGCAGAATTTATTGAAATTTACTGTACGAAATGACAGACCCAGTAAGATTATTACGTATAGATTACCAATCATAGTACTATTGGCAAGTCTCACTGTGGCAAATATTATACAGAATATAGAGCAAGTGAAGAATTACGATATAGATGCATCACATCATGGTATTCTTTTGATATTAGTTGTTGGAATAGTGCTTCTATTATGTCTACAGACCCCTGAAGACACCCTAATCGTGATGAGAGGTATAGGTATTCAATTGCAAAGTAAGAAAATGTGGAGGTTCCAATCATCTGATTCGTTTATACCTATAAATAACATGATTGATTTAGTTATTCATGAAGGATTCCACGATTATGGGCAGGTTATATTTTATTTATGTGTCTTGACAAAAGCAAATAACGATAAGAATCCAATCACGATTGTCTTTCCAGAATTCTTACCGCGTAAAGATATACTTTTGACAGTTTGGAGACTAAGTAGAGAATTACTATTTGGAAGCACAAAACGCTATTGGAGAAGAGTGCCTGGTCAAGGTTTAAAACAAGTTATTTAGACAAACTAAAAAAATAAATATAGAAGAAATTAAAAATAGCATCAATAAAATAATAAATGTATATAAAATCTATGTATAAACCTAATAATTAAAAAAAACAAAACCTTTATAATAAAAAAACCCAATAGAAATAAACAAGTAATGTTTAGAAATACATTAGCGATTGAAGCTTTCCATAACAAAACCAAAAACAAAAAAAAAATTAAGATTAAAAATTAAACTCCCAATACTTAGTTACCCAATTGTCTAAATAAATAGCCCTTGTTGTTTTTCTCGACGAGATTTGCAACACCTAACGTAGCTAAACCGTAAAAAGCGACACTGGCGATAGCCTTTTGGACATGTCTGTTGTTATAAGAACTGTGGGATAATCGGCGAACTGAGTTAACAAGAACAGCTGAAGATACAGTCTTTGGAATGGTGTTGAATAACATGGCCGAAGTGTACTTAGTATTAGAATATATGTGAAAGCTTGAATAAAGAATTGATTGATTGATGATGATGATGATAAGATAGTCTTGACAATGTTCACTTTTTCAAGGATCATTGGAACTATTTATATGTGATTCATTGAATATGCAAAAACGCCTCGGACATGTACTTGCGAAGATAACATTTCGGAAAATCTTACCTTTGAAAAAGAAATTAACAAATGAAAAAAATTAAAAAAAAAACGTAAGTTTCTTGAGTCACCAGACGCAAAGTTTTTCCGAGATTTTCAGAACTAGCCAATAAAATATTTTGAAATCTGCAGGCGTTCATGCAAAAGCTCCGACAAGCTCCTGAAGCTTTCCTTATTTTTCCTTGTTGTGGTTCGATTATACGCATCTGACTTTGAATCATCCATTTAACTGCTCATTTTCGTCTTGCAGGACCATAAACATGCAATATATTTAGCTGAAGCCCCGGGATCTCTTCTCGCCGTCAATTTTCAAGTTGATGATCATTTTGAAGCCATTTTCTGAAAAGGATCTTCCCAGCTGGTTTCCTGTGTTTCCTGTGTCTATCTAATACTTTTAGTGTGAGAAATATGTTTTCAATCATCTCTGATGAATACCCAAGAAAAACAAAAGCACCCCCTTGTCATCAGTATAGCCTACTTCCAGCCTTGCCGGATAAATAGTTGAAATGAAAGTGTGTGTTTGTTCTTTTTCTCTTTGTTTTATTGTGCAACAATGGCGTTCTTTGTTTTTTCTTTTTTTTTTTTTGCAGTTCTCAATAACATTTAAAGAGATGTCGCGTGAGCAAATTATACGTTGGGATTGATCGATTTATGCTGAAAATGTGTTAATTCTATATTTGTAGTAACAAGAGGCGAAGGCTACTAAGCATCACTTCTTCTGGTGTGTTTTATCTTCTTCTACTTTGCCATGGGGTGTTTTTTTGTTGTGCATAGTATGGGAGTGCCGATAATTCCAGATTCGGTTACTAATAATAGACTGGTGAATCAAATTTACTTACCACTCCTTTCGCAGGTCAAATAACAGACCCCCTAAAAAGTTTTAGTTTGATCATCATCCACTTCCTGCTATCACTAAGATATAGGAATCCTCCTTTTGTTATAGACCACATTTTGCAAAAAAAAAATGTGAAAAAAATAATGAAGGGTGCGAGATTCGAACTCGCGCGGTCAACTGACCAACAGATTACTCTGGTAAAGAAGGATTTGAACCTTCACCTTAAGTCTGTCACCTTAGACCAACTCGGTCAACCCTCCCAATTTGTTGTCAAAAAAGTATGCGGCTTTTAGACACCGCACCGGCTGTTTGATATACTTCACTGCTTTTGATTTGAATAAGTTTATAAAATTTTATTGTTTAATGTAGTTCGATGATTGTTTTTTAATAGATATATCTAATTCTGTAGCTATTTTTTTTTTAGTAATTACAGCTCGGTGATGTAAGTAGACATCCTTATTTTATGATGTTTTTGGGTAAAAGTTGAGTCGAAAAATATTCAGTTTTCCAATCAGAAAAATTCACAACTAAATATATTTTTTAGTATCAAATTGCTTTGCATTTAGTATTAGATTGATATTCTAATAACACACATATTATCTAATTTATACCTATAAACTAAGATCTAATTGGATAATCGAATGAAAGTGGAATCACGATTCTCATACACATGAAAATGCTTTAAACGCGCACCCCAAAAGAGTTTTTGGTATTTTACACGTGGTTGTAATTTATCAACACTGTAAAAGTAATAATCATCTCTAAGAAGAACTCAATTGACCAGAATTTGTCTACTGATAATGCTAAAGGTGACCACTACCTTGACTAGAAAATGACTTCTATTTTTATCTAGCTATATAGGTTGTGATCTGATTTCAACGGATATAAATCTCGATATGGAAGCAAAATGATATTTTGGCACAAAAACGACAGCCATATGATTTTTTGTTACTTGGTAGAAGGATAAAGAACAAAAATGTATGGGGAAAGAGAGAAAAAAAGAATAGTCACAGAGAGAGAGAGAAGGATTGCTATTTTTATTTTTTTGGGGGCATAATCACTTATTATACGTCACCACCACCACTAATGGATATATGATTCAATCATGTTATCGAGATAGTTAGGAACACAATTTTTTTCAATTCTAAACTCGAGGAATTTAATATACATTATATACGAATCAATAATTTTGCTTGTGATTAAAATCGAAATTGTGGGTTTTGAAACTTAACAGCAATTGTATAATATAGATATAGCAATTAAATAAATTTCTTCCTGTTTTAAACCAAATAGCAACCTTAAATTTGATTTGCCCTCCTTTCTTTTTCTCTCTCTCTCTATCCCGCAATTGTACAATTTCCGGATTACATAATCCCCCTATACTCTTAATTATTGAAACACAACCACAACTACAACAACAACAACAGCAAGTAAAGAAATCTAATTTAATGTCCACCAATTTTCTTCTTCCCCCCTGTGTAATTTCTTCTTTTCCTTCTGTCTGTTGGTTCATTTATTCTACTATAAAAGCAATAATTTTATTTTTTTTATTTTTTATTTTCTTGATTTCGAATAACAACTATTCACTGAAAATACTTTGTATTTATATATATTCATATATTCATATAATCATTAGATAAAAAAAACACATAAAAGAAACTATTATCAATTTAACATATCATCATGTCTGCTGGAAAATATTTATTAGGTACTGCTGCCCTTGTCGGTGGGGTTTATTATTATGATCAATATGTTCAACCAATCTTACCAAGACAACAACACCAGGAATTGGCTTATCAAACCCAACGTGTTGAAAACAAGGGTTCCGAATTGAACAACAAATTGACCAAAAAAATTGAAGAAGGAAAGAAATTTGTTAATGAAAAGACTGAATCAGTCACTAAACAAGTTAAAAACTCTGATGTTTACCAAAAATTACAATCAAATACCGAAGATTACAAAAAACACGTTGAAGATGCCGTAGATAACGATAAGAATGTTTTCGTTGTTGGTATTCAAAAATATATTGATTTTGTCAATCAATTAGGTGAAGGTAAAGTTCAAACTGGTACTACACAATATTCAACTGTTTCTCCAAATGTTGAAGTCAAAGAAAAATCAATTTTTGGTAATTGGTTTGACAAAAGTGACAATAAAGTTGATCAATTGAAAAATGACGCCGATAAAAAAATCAATGAAGCTAAAGATAAAGCTGAATCTACCAAATCTGATTTCTTCAATTGGAATTCCAAAAAAGCTGATGAATTAGACAAAAAAGCCAATGAAGCCATCAATTGGACTAATAAGCAAATTGATTATGCTTCAGCTGAATGGCACAAACATTACGAACAAGCTAAGGGTGATTGGAACAAAGCTCTTGATGATTTATCCAAACAATGGAATGACAGTAAGAAACAATTGAATGGTAGATTTGATACTGAAAAAGATAGAGCCATTAAAGGAGTTGAAGATGCTAAGAGTAATTTTGAAAAATTGAGTAATGATTTAGCCAATGATGCTTCTAAAAACCAAAAATTGAAAGATGCTCAAGATCATTTTGGAAAGAGTCTTGAGAATTTGAAATTATTTGGTGATGACGTCTACAATGATTTTGCTAAAAGATTTGACGATTTGTTTAACCGTAAATAAGTTTTTTTAAAAATGATGTTAGCATAAACAGAAAAAGAAAAGAAAAGAGACGTAATATTCTTATATTATTTTAAGTAGTAAGTAATTAGTTGATCATATACTAGATATTTAAAAAAAAAAATTGTGAAATATAACATTTGTAACAATTTTTACACAAGTTTTGCGGCCAATAAAGATCATACAGCAATTAATAATAACATGTAAACGAGTATTCTCCCCCAACACCACACTATTCAATATATCCACTTGTGTTATTTATTTCTGGTAGATTACTCACTCACTCGTACTGATTGAATAGTTCTCAATTAATGATCACTATTTACTATCAACTTTGTCACTTTGTAATAGTTATTGGTGGTCTCGTTTCCATTGGGGGGTTCAAAGTTGTAACTGAAAAAAAAAAAAAAAAAAAAAGATCCTATTAATTCTGTATCTATTACTTTTTCTTTTTTTGGATCAAGAAATCTACATGAGATCTTCTGTCAATTTAGACTCCCTTCCCATCCTCCTCCTCTTTCTCAGTAATGATTATTATTAAACGATTTTTACATATCAAAACAGTTCCTAAATCATATGGGAATCAATTATCTAAATTCAAATATTCCAAACAAATACCTACTCATGAAGTCTTGACAAAATTAGGATATATTACATATCCACGAGCCGGATTAGTCAATTGGTCGAAAATGGGATTATTAATTCAAAATAAGATAAGTCAAATAATTAGACAAAGAATGGATGAAATACAATTTGAAGAAGTCAGTTTATCATTGATTAGTCATAAAGAATTATGGAAATTGACTAATCGATGGGATCAAGAAGAAATTTTTAAACTTGTAGGTGATGAATATTTATTAGTCCCTACTGCTGAAGAAGAAATCACAAATTATGTTAAAAAACAATTTTTGGAAAGTTATAAGAATTTCCCATTGGCATTATATCAAATTAATCCCAAATTTAGAAATGAAAAAAGACCAAGAGGTGGTTTGTTACGAGGGAAAGAGTTTTTAATGAAAGATGCCTATTCTTTTGATTTAAATGAATCAGAAGCAATGAAAACTTATGAGAAAGTAGTTGGTGCATATCACAAGATATTCCAAGATTTAGGTATTCCTTATGTTAAAGCTGAAGCCGACTCAGGTGATATTGGTGGTAGTTTAAGTCATGAATGGCATTATTTGAATTCTTCAGGAGAAGATACAGTATTTGAATGTAATGAATGCCATAATGTATCAAATATGGAAAAGGCTTTATCATATCCAAAGGAAATAGATGAAACTATTGAAGTTTCCGTCAAATATTTTACAACGGAAGATAAATCAACGTTAATTTGCGCATATTATCCCTCAAATAGAGTCTTGGAACCTAAATTTATACAGAATGAAATTCCTGACATTGATTTAGATTCAATCAATGATTTGAGTGAATTCAATCATGATATATCTACACGTATTGTGAGAATTATGGATAGTCGATTGTCATCAAGATCAAAGTTCCCTGATTTCCCTATTAGCAATTTTATCAACCGATCATTAATAACTACATTAACCGATATACCTATTGTATTAGCACAAGAGGGGGAAATTTGTGGACATTGTGAAGAGGGAAAATTATCTGCCAGCAGTGCCATTGAAGTCGGTCATACATTCTATTTGGGTGACAAATATTCCAAACCTTTGAATTTGGAAGTCGACGTCCCCACTCTGAACAATAGTATTGAAAAACAAAGAATCATGATGGGGTGTTATGGCATTGGTATAAGTAGAATAATCGCCGCCATTGCAGAGATTAATCGTGATGAAAAAGGATTGAAATGGCCACGAAGTATAGCTCCATGGGAGGTGACAGTTGTTGAAGTTTCCAAACAGAAACAATTGAAAAACGTCAATGACAACAACCACCACAATAACCCACAAGACAATTTCCAAGAAATTTATAACATATTAAATCAAGCCAATATTGATTATCGTCTTGATAATCGATCTGACTCAATGGGCAAAAAATTGAAACAATCTGATTTATTAGGTATACCTTTATCTATTATATTGGGCAATCAATATCCAATTATAGAAATTGAAGTGAGAGGTAATAAAAAGAACAACAACAACAACAGTTGGTTGCAAAGTTATACAGAAAATAAAGACCAATTTGATTGGAAGGTAGAAACCGATGCCCAAGGCAATGACACAAAACACTATATCCACAAAGATGGGTTGGTTACCGTTGTAAATAGTTTATTAAATGACATGTAAATAATAAAAGTAATAATATACAGATATATGTGATAACAACACACCTCTAGTTCTCTGCCTCATCCCGCCCTCTCCTTCTTTCTTTTTCATTCATAAAATACTCTTCTCTAAAGATATTTTACTCTAAATGATATCAACATTTTTCTTCTTTCATTCGTATCTTGATTCATTTTCTAATTTCTTGCCCACCGCCTCTCTCTCTCTTTCTATCTATACTATTATTTTTTGTTTAAGAAGTAAATTTACCAGTGATTTTAGCAAACACATGTAAGATAATAACGGAAAAGATAAAACCAACAGCCAAGAACAACACAACTAAAGGATCGACTCTTAATCCTTGGGCTTCATCAGTAAACAATTTCATCATTGTGGAGGAAGAACCACCAGCACCAGCAGATCTGGTTGATAATGGTGTGGCATTTGATGATTGAGCCTTCTTTTCTTGAGTGGTCTTTCTTTTAACTGCGCTTCTTAATCCACCTGGGGCTTGGTTGGTTGCTGATGAGGATGCAGACTAAATTGAATAAAAATTCAAGATTGTTAGCAAATTTGTAATTTACATAAAGGCTTTCACTGACATAGAAGAATACTGTATTATACATACCATTGTTATTTATGTGATTGAAAGTAAAAGACTGGGATTTAGTTGAAAATAGATAAAAAGGAAAGTAAAAAAAAAAAAAAAATTCCCGAATGAGAGTTTGTTGTTGTTGTTGAAACTTTTTCGATTTACGTATCCATTTGAAAATAAATTTTCACTCAATAAATAAGTCAGTCTCACATAATTTCTTTATTATTAAGTGTAGTAGGTTACTTAGACTCTTTCTCTCTTTTTCTTTCTTTCTTTCTTTTTTTTTGTTCTGGTGCGTGTCATATATATAACTAGTAGTGTACATTGTTCAAATAACATAAAAACTACAATAAGACAGAAAAGAGTAACAGAGAGTGAGAGAGTCAAATCACACACAATAGAAAATACACCTCTACGCCAATACTTGGAAATATACAAGTATTGGAGTTTGTTTTAGTTTATAACACCCTGTTGATTGTATATTTCAAAGTATTTGTCACTGGTTGTATCTGATTTTTATTAGTGTTTCTCTCCTCCCCCTACCCCCCCTCTCAAATAACAAAAACTAATCACGAGAAAATAAACAAAAAAGAAGCACGAACTGTGGGCAACAACAACAACAACAACAACAAAAAAATTTCTGGAAAATCAAAATTGAACTCCAACCAGCAGCGGCGGCGGCGACAGAAAAATATATTAACAGAATACTTTTTTGTATTCAACTCTCTAACTCTTTCTATTTTTTTTTTTTTTCTATATACACTGTTAAATCAATCAACAATAGCAGGATATCCATTCATATACAAATAGATAAACTGTTTAATTAATTAATTAACTGATTTGATTTGGGAAAAAACAAATTTTATATTTGGAGAATTGAATTTCAATCATTTTAACAAATTCAAAGCTTTAATTCCCACCTATCAAATTTCATTATTATTTTGTTTTCATTATTTTTTTTTTCCCTTTCTTTATTTCTTTCTTTCTTTTTTGGAACAAAGTAATAGCCGATAAAATAAATAATTCACATAGCCCAATTCATATTACATTGACTTTTGACAAGAGGTATATATAATGGATTTTAGAAATTTATCAACTACACCGAATCAAATGGACACTGTAATGCAACGTCGTCCCTCTCTATCATCATTATCGTCAGCCTCGGGCTATTCTTCTTCCAATTATGGTGGAAATCCTACACCCAATCCCAACAATTCCAATACCAATAACAATAGTAGTGGCAATAGTAATAACAACACTCATGGCAATAACACTCCCAAATTATCAACTCAAAGATTGACAAATAATAGGAATTTACAATCCTTGTGGATAAACCAACCATCTATTGCTCCTTCTAATGTTGTTCCTTGGGTGGAACAGCAACAACAACAAACCCTTGATCTGTTGGAAAATAATACTAAAACAGACTCCAGTAATGATGCTTCTGCTACTAATAATAATAATGTTAATGTTAATGTTAATGCCAATGCCAATGTTAATGCCAATGCCAATATCCATGCCCAAACCCATGTCAACACAAATGTTAATGCAAACACAACAGCAACTAGTATTAATGCTTCCACGATTTCAAATACTACACCAAGTATTAATGACACTAATGATAATGCCAAAAAAATTAATGTTTCCATGATTAGTAATAACAATAACAATAACAGTAACAATAATAACAACAACACTAACAATAGTAGTACAGGAAATTCTAACATTGCAAACATGCTTCCTTCTGTTTCTAATGCAACGACAATGAATAACAGTAACAGTATCAATAGTACCACAAACAATACTACAATTAATGAAGCTGATGATGACGAGTTAATTCCTACTGCGATTGTGATTAAAAATATTCCATTTGCCATTAAAAAGGAACAATTGTTAGATGTGATGACAAAATTAAACTTGCCATTACCATATGCCTTTAATTATCATTTTGATAATGGTGTGTTTCGTGGATTAGCATTTGCCAATTTCACATCTACAGATGAGACATCAGCAGTAGTAAACCAATTGAATGGAAGAGAAATAGGTGGAAGAAAATTACGTGTTGAATACAAAAAAATGCTTCCGGCACAAGAAAGAGAACGTATTGAAAGAGAGAAAAGGGAGAAAAGAGGTCAATTGGAAGAACAACATCGTTCTGCATCAAATGCTTCTTTGGCTTCTTTATTGTCAGCTGCTTCAACTACAGCAGCAACTAAAAATTTGAGTGTGGCTGGCACAAATCCTTCTCATACCACTGAAAGAATGTTTTTAAATTTACCTTTTAACAATTCCCTGTTCAATGCCCCACCAGTAGAAATTAATTTTAATGATCTTGAAGTTTTGGAATTGTACACTCAATTAGTATTATACCGAGATGATATTACCAAATCTACTTTTGAATTAGCTATATCACCAGCAAATTTGAATATTTCTCAACGGAAAATCATATCAATTTTATGTAATTATTTGAATTTATTAGAATTGTTTGATAATGGGTTGATAATAATTAGAAGAAAACCAGGATACATTGCTCAGTGTATAACTCAACAATCTATTATTCCTAATTCTCAACAGGTGTCTGGGCCAACTCACCCGCAACAACATCAACAGAATCAACTTCAACAACAGCAACAGCAACAACATCAACATCAACATCCTTCACATTCATCATCGATGATGAACCTTCATCAATTGGGTGGTACATTAGCTGTTCCAGCGCACCCTGAATTATTAAGATCCCAATCGCAATCAGCATTACCGTTGCCAAGATTGAGACAGCAAACCTCTACACCAATTCAACAAAATCAACAAGTTCAACACCAACATCAACCACCACAACAACAACACCAACAGCATGTTCAACCACAATATAATTATTATAATCAGCAATCTATTCAAAGCCAACCACATTCTGTGAGACCTTATTCTCAATCATATAATATTTATCAACAACAACAGCAACAGCAGCAACAACAAGCTCAACAACAAGCTCAACAACAACAACAACAACAATTACAATATCAATAGGGACACCAGTCACAAGTTTCAACACCTACATTGAATTCTTCTAGTGCTGCTGCATTACTTAGATCAAGTAGCAGTAGATCATTTGTTGATGTGAGATCCACACCTCCCACAAGTAGTTTTGCTCAACAGCAACAACAACAACAACACCAACAGCCACAGCCGCCACTAACTTAATCAATCCATGATTCTCCACCACCACATCATCAT
>OKKB01000227.1_pt1 | contig 25309 bp, 23 predicted proteins | sample 1613931 | NCBI WGS metagenome assembly OKKB01 (sample SAMN04436893, study PRJEB24849) | human gut metagenome | biome: human gut; feature: NICU; material: stool | host: Homo sapiens | place: USA: Saint Louis, MO | collected 2012-02-08
TGAAAGTAGCTATCTGAGGGTAATGCAAAGTGATATGAAACGTGTTCTTTTTTTTGTAGACAAATTCTTTTTTTGTACGCGTTTTGAAAATTTTTTTTTATTTCAGGCACATGGTAAGCCTTTCCGGAAAAAAAGAACGTCGTCCACCGTGGCCTGGTGGTTGTTACACAAAAAGGGTTGCCCACCATGATATTTGTCCCAGTCCCACGCACTGGCCAAAACACAGCGTGTGTTGTTCAAAACTCAGAAACACGTAATTTTTTTCTCGTGTACTTTTTCTCGTCCAACATATAATCTGTCACACTCCCAAAAAAAAAAAAGAAAAAAATTTCCAACACATTTTTCTTTCTTCATCACACACATCACACATCATGAAAGGATTAATTTTAGTCGGAGGATACGGTACCAGATTGAGACCATTAACTTTAACATTACCAAAACCATTGGTCGAGTTCGGTAACAGACCAATGATCTTGCACCAAATCGAAGCTTTGGCCGCTGCTGGTGTCACCGATATTGTTTTGGCCGTCAACTACCGTCCAGAAGTCATGGTTTCCACTTTAAAGAAATACGAAGAAGAGTACGGTGTCTCCATCACCTTCTCTGTTGAAGAAGAACCTTTGGGCACCGCCGGTCCATTAAAGTTGGCTGAAGAAGTGTTGAAAAAAGACGACTCACCATTTTTCGTCTTGAACTCCGACGTCATTTGCGACTACCCATTCAAGGAATTGGCCGACTTCCACAAGGCCCACGGCGCTGCTGGTACTATTGTTGCTACCAAAGTCGACGAACCATCAAAATACGGGGTCATTGTCCACGACAGAGACACTCCAAACTTGATCGACAGATTTGTTGAAAAACCAGTCGAGTTTGTTGGTAACAGAATTAACGCCGGTTTATACATCTTGAACCCATCGGTCATCGACTTGATTGAAATGAGACCAACCTCAATCGAAAAAGAAACTTTCCCAATCTTGGTCGAACAAAAACAATTGTACTCCTTCGACTTGGAGGGTTACTGGATGGACGTCGGTCAACCAAAAGATTTCCTTTCTGGAACCTGTTTGTACTTGACGTCATTGTCGAAAAAACACCCAGAGAAATTGTGTAAAGAGAAATACGTCCATGGCGGTAACGTGTTGATCGACCCAACTGCCAAGATCCACCCATCTGCCTTAATCGGTCCAAACGTCACCATCGGTCCAAACGTTGTTGTCGGTGAAGGTGCTAGAATCCAAAGATCAGTGTTGTTGGCCAACTCCCAAGTCAAAGACCACGCCTGGGTCAAATCTACCATTGTTGGTTGGAACTCCAGAATTGGAAAGTGGGCTAGAACTGAAGGTGTTACCGTCTTGGGTGACGACGTCGAAGTGAAAAACGAAATCTACGTCAACGGTGCCAAGGTCTTGCCACACAAATCGATCTCCTCTAACGTCGAAAAAGAGTCTATCATTATGTAGAGACAGTTATATATTATAAATTAATAAATCCTTCTATACAACTATCACGCAACGAAGGCGAAAGAGGTTTGGCGCCGGAAAGGTACTGCAACATCAATTGTCTGCTAACCAATGGCGAGTCAACCACACCCATCTTGTATGGTTTCTTTTCCGGATTCACATAACTCAACTCCATCTTGCCCCCATCGAGCATTTCTAGGTACAACAAATGGTTTTTCGGAACTGTCCCTCGTCTTGTAAACGCTTGTCTCAACTCGTCCAACCCCACCCCCAACTCTGTCTTCATTTCCTTACTCTTGGGGTGGGCCAATATCGATTTAATCAAGCCATCTTTCAAGTGGTTAAAGTCGGTGTTTCTCACCGGTGCCAAACGAACCAAAAATTTAACATCACTATCCAAAAGCTTTTCAATGACTTGCGCAGATTCTTGTGGGTCTTTGAGCTTGTCGGCCATACCCATCAACACTGAACTTGCTTTGGGAATATCCTTCTTGGCAATGTATATTCCAACTCCATAAACCTTGAACGAAATAAACGTGACCGATCTCACACCATGACCCAAAAGTTGAAAGTCGTTATGGAACAATCCCTTGGGAATCTCGGTTGGGAACGGGTTAAGCGAAGAATCCACCACAACCTGCTTCACCTCCAGAAGAATCTTTGGATGAAACAACGGAGTAGCTGCAACTGCAGAAACAATAAACGCAGAACGAACGTATCTAAACATGGTTAGTGAACAAAGTAAAAAAAAAAAAAACTACAAAATTTTTTTTTCTATATATTCGCAATCTCCTGACTAACCGAGTCTGCACACCCCAACGTTAAACCCGCAGCCAATTGCGCCTTATATATTGACTCCCACTTTCCCCAAACCTGCTCAGCCGACCCAATTTCGTGGTGGAGCCAGTTCAGCTCCGAGATTTTGGCAGCCAAGTACCCTACAAGTGTATCGCCAGCACCAGTTACATTAACCACCTCCACATCTTTGGGCACCGGGAAATACTCCACAACAGCACCAACTTGGTTCCCCTTACTGTAGATTATCGACTTTGGTCTATATGGAGACGTCGTCGGTATAGACTTATAGTCCTCCACTGTAGAACACAAGCTAACCAACAACACCCCATCCTTGCCTAGCTTGACTAGTATGTTCTGGAAAAACGGCAACAACTGAAAACACTGCTGGTACACACCCTTATCGTACCACTTCTTATCCAACCGCTCCCTTATCTGATCAACCTTCATTGCATCCAACACACCAAACCATTCATCATCAAACTTATCCTTCATAGAGTCGTAGATCGACGCCAACTCCTCAACTGTCGGCGTGATCAACTTGACTTTGTTGTTGGGAAACACCGCCAACTCCATCTCTCCAATACGTCTGGCCTTGACATGGGAGGTCGGCTCAATAATGTTATACTCGTTATTGTCTAGCGCTTTCGAGACGGTTTTGGGCGATAAATTGCAATCGTAGACCGCCACACTCGCTTTGTGGTCTACCTCAAACTCTTCTTCAATTACCGACATGTCAGCACACGCAACCACTAGCTCACCACTACTGTCGTGCATAGACACATACTGCGCAGTACCACCGCTCCCCACACCCAACCCGGGCACACTCTCCTGGATAGTTTTCCCTGCTGCGTCATTACCAACCCGCGAAACAAACTTGGTGCTGTCACAAACATACCCACTCGCCCTCGCAATATTGTACCCAACACCGCCAATAGAATTCGTGACGGTGCCAATATTCGAGTCCCCCATTTTGGTGCTTGGTCCAAGTTTCGCCATCGTATCGAGTGCAACCGACCCAACTACCAAAACAGATGCATCCCTCTCCTAAACTATATTAGTAAACAAATTCAACAACATCTTATTTTTCTTTACATACCAATTGACTCAATTCTTTGGCAATTTCTGCCGCGGCCCTGGCATTGTTCTTCACCAACGCTATATTACTTTCCACAGACTGGCCCTGCGTGGCAACGGCAATCTCCTTTAACAAGAACGGGGTCAACTTCTTGCCTGTGACACCCACCTCCTTCGCCTTCTCGTTGGCCTTCTCAATCACGCTCCTGATATACTCACTATCCATGGCAGTCTCTTGTGGTGGCGGAATACAAAACACACTTCCACTGCCGACCATCCCCTGGTAATAACTAACCCTTGCTGCTTCTGCAAACGATTCAAACCCATATGGCGAAGGCACGCCCGATTCACGACAATAAAACCCCGGCACCTGCAAATTGTCCACCTTTTCGGGGTTATACGTCCCAACAAAAACACCTTGGGTCTCCAAATACTCCATAGTCAACCCAATATCCAAAATCGATTTCGGGCCAGCACACACAACACTAACGGGTGTTCTCCCCAACTCGGTCAAATCTGCGGAAACGTCCATCGTATACTGCCCATCACGGTGCACACCGCCAAGTCCGCCCGTCGCAAAGACCTTAATCCCTGCAAGATGCGACAAGATCATCGTCAGTGCAATTGTGGTGCCACCATTCAACTTGTTGGCCATAACATACCCAATATCACGTCTCGATACCTTCACGGCATTGCGCAATTGTTCAAAATTGTCTAGTCCAACGTGTGGAACACCGTCAATAAAGGCACAGGTGGCAGGAACAACACCATTGTCTCGTAACACTTGCTCAACACTTTTGGCCATTTCAATGTTCTGCGGATACGGCAACCCATGGGAAATGATTGTAGACTCTAAGGAAACTACTGGCCGTTTCTCAAATAGTGCTTGTCTAACTTCTTGTGATATACGTAAAAGTGATCGTTTCATCGTTGATAAAGAAGACCACCGAAAAAATAATCACCAAAAAAATTTTTTCTTCACCATGACTTTCTTGGACACCACACCCAGCTACGAATTGGTACATTACCTCTCCTTACATGCCAACCCCAACCTTCCAGGGAGCACCCCCGAAAATGTGCAACAAATCATGTCCAGCTTTGACTACCACCCGTATATTCCCCAATTGATACGCGACTTCAAGGCATCGCTGAAAAAAGTCAAGCAGAAGAACTTGGTGGAGGATCTTGGAGTGCTTTCCCAAGCATGGTTTTTGATAGACTATGCGTACAGCCAGGAAATATGTATACTCTCAATGTTGTTGGTAGAAGACGTGCTTACCACCTACTCGGTATCTGCCAAAATCCAGGCGTTTAACTTGTTATCCCACCTCCCAGAACTAAACCAACCGTTAATTCCCCAACTAAGATCTGCCGCATCAAAGTGTCTTGTGCATGTTCCGCCAATAACTCCACTCGACGAGTCCCTCCGATTACTTGCCCAGGCCTACGAGTGGGTGTACAAGCTCAACACCACCACCACCGACTTTATCGAGACAGTTGCCACCATCTTATCTACAATAAACACCCCCGCCAGGCCATTTCTCCTACAACAACTATCAAAGTACACCCGCCACCTATCTACTGACGTGTTTATCAGCACCTCAAAGATCTTCTACGCCCTCAACCAGATCCTAGTCAGTCTCGATGCAACCCGCAACGAAATTGTCACCGCCCTAACCATCCAACATGACATTATCAACCTCAACCACCCGTTCATCGCCACCTATGCGTACGACTTTATCGGTGCCTGGTCAATCCTACTGAAACACCACCCTGGAAAGTTCTCTGCTCAGTTGCAGCTTAACATCTCCAGTCTACAGAAACTTGCAAACAACGACGATATCGATAAACTATGTACATATATAAACACTTAACGCCCTTGTAATGCTTCAACAACCTTGATATTTGTATCTAAAAACCTGTTCAAACAATTCTTAAGACACGCCTCCTCTTGTCCGTCTAATGTAGCACTCGTGATCGGCTTATCTTTGTTGCACTTTTTAAAACACATATCTGTAAAGTTATGGATCGACAGCTGGACCTTGGACTTTGACTGTTCAGACTCAACAAACTGCATAATCTCTTTTCTAGAAGCCTCATCAAGGCTCTGAATAGCCGTGGTAGATAAACTTGACATGGTTGATAAAGAAGGCAAGAGAAAAATTTTTTTTGTTGTTGTTGTTGTTGTTTTTTTTAACCATGTCTTTACGTGAACGATTGAGAGAGGTGGAGGAATCCCCAAACACATACACACATGTCCTACAAAAGGATATTGCTCGTGTTGAGACGTTTATTAAGGAATGTGACAAGGCAATTGCCCAGCTAGACGAATCCGCTCCAGTCGGTACACAAATCATTGCCCTCTACGAAATACTTGGAGTTATTCCCTACACCCCCGACAAAAACGATACCATCGGCACAGCAGCAACAACAGTGGTGCTACAATCCATGATCAACCGCTACACCCCCCAATCCACAACTCCTATTGATTTCCTGGAAATAATCGCCGACCTCAACCATTTGCGTGCCAACAAACAAACTGCTCTTGCCGACTTACAGTCCCGCAACTTTGCCTCCCCACTACCCGAAAAACTCGCAGAAGCGAGGGAACTTGAAAAATTGCTCAACTCTTATATAGCAAAAATAAACAACCAATAGCTTCTTCGCCAATGACCAAACGTGATCGTACAATCTACAGCTGTGACGCGTGTCGGTCACGTAAAATCAAATGTAACCGACAAACTCCATGTGCCTCATGCCACAAATCCAAAAGAGACTGTGTCTACACCGTCTCCAGACAACGAGATGCCCAAATCACAAATAGAAAACTCGACAAAAAGACCTACCACCAGATATCAGCAATCGAGAAAAAGATCTCGGCTCTAGAAGGCAAGAAAGGGCTCCTCCAGGTAGAAACCATCAACTTTAACAAGTCATTCACTGACCAAACACCACTAGTCGAATTGCAAAGCCTTTTCCCGTACCTACTATTATCCAAACAAGATCCAGGGTGTGTGTTGGTGAGGCACCACTGCCACCATTTGCTTGAAAAAGATCCACGTTACTTTGAGTACTCCCAACTACTTGCAGATTTACTGCTTACCAAAAGACACCACCTAACTGCCAGGGCTAAGGCATTACTTGGAGAAGCATACATACCGAGCCCACAAGAAGGCCACACCATCGACCAACTAAAACATGTCCTTAGCCTCAACCCGAACTTTAGATTTGCAGGAAACTTTGCTGACCCATTAACATCGTTCTTTAGTCTCATCCCCCCAGCATGGGCCAACAAACAGTTGGTGGACACCTTCTTCCAGCACATCTACCCCGTGATCCCCATCATAGACGAAACTGACTTTAACACCTCCATCAATAGAGTGTTGGGCCCACAGATCGACGGACATTACATAAACTCGTTCCCTAGTATCGGGTCAGCCGACGACCTACCGTTTTTGGCATTGTTCTTGTTGGTGTTACGAATCTCATACATGTACACACCCGGTGCATGTCCCGTTTCCTACGACACACTCCGTGCTGCAGAAACCATCATGAAAGAGTTTGACATTACCAAAACCCACTCGCTCACTGCCCTCCAGGCAGAAATCATGCTTAGGTTCTATAAAATCGTGGCACCAGAACTGTACACCCAGAGCAACTATGTCCAAGTAAGTGTGGGTGTCCTTATCCAAAACTGCTACTCGCTCGCCTTACATCGAGACCCAGAGTACATTGGCGAACACAACCCCAAGCAACAGCATTTGCGAAGAAAAATATGGCACCTCCTACTACGCATGGAGGTGATCGATAGCGCCATTTTCCAAACCATCTTATCGTCAAACCCCGACGCAAGTGATACAAAACTCCCTCAACTTATCGACCAAGCACCGCCAATGGAGCAAAGTATAGTGAAACACATCTGGCGCAGCACCGACTTGTTCGTGCTGTTGCGCAAACTTGTCGAGATCAATTCAAAAACTTCCGAAGACACACCCTTGGAAACCGTGCTAGAACTACTTGTCGAAGTAGAAACCAAACTCCAAGCCTTTCTTGCCACCATTGATTCCGAAGCTAGTACTGTGTTCTACAACGATTTGGTCATTTTCTCAGTAAACTTTCTTTTGGTGTACATGTACTATTCGCTCTACTTATTCAAGGGACCTACCCCATTGGGCAACAAGTACCTCCTCAAGTCAGCACAGATCCTATTTGTCGACCTCGCCAGAACACGATCCACATCCCTCTTCCTCGCATACTTTAATCTCAACTACATCCACCTTGTCCTAATGATTACCAACTTTTTGAGAATGAGAGTTGACTGCATCATACATCGACACCTACGAGCCCAGGACAGCTCTGTCCAGGACCTACAGTGCTGCAGGTACTTCCTCAAGATAATCTTCTTTTCCCACGTAAAAGAGTTGGGCAACTACTCGTCGCTGCACAAATACGCGTGGCAGATGCGAAAAGTGTACTTGACACTTGCCAAAATCATGGAACGGTCGTCCGATGTACTTATTTCCAACGACCCCGAGCTCGTCAAATCCGCGGCAGTCGACATACCCGTCAAAGAGATAAACAAATTGCTCGAACAGTACATCAACTTTAAAGGGTTTACCCCAACTACATTGTTTGACCCAACAGACAACGAACTTATCGACGAAATGCAGCATGAAAATCTATGGAATGCTATGGAAAATATAGAGTATAGTGAAAAGGTTTATAGCGGCTGGATCGACGCAATCAAAAACGTACCGTCAAACTGGGACTGGGATTATTGGGATTTCCTCAAAATCTCGTAAACCCACGGGCGTACCAAATCTTCCATGCCAAAAGTACAAATATACAACTAACAATCATCGCCCCGGCAGTTGTGTAGAAATAATGCAGTAAACAGTCAGAACACGAATCGGCATTGCGTCCATAAAACATCGAAAAAATGACCGACCCAAGTGCTGGCGCAACCATAAATGACCCCCACGTAGACCCCATAATGTCAATGCCCCAGATCGACGCCACGATTGTTGGGTAAATAGTGAACATGCCCCCGTAGGACACGCCATTGAGGATGGCAGAAGTTTCGGACATTTGTCCTGCCACGCCCACCACAATCACCACCACTAACAACCAAACTCGACAAACATATTTCGACAGGTAATCTGACAACACACCTAACAACAACCGCGCGCCAGTCGACGACGCCGCCATAATACTCACCTGGTTCGGCAAATCTGCGCCATTAGTGTGTTTCAAAATCGAGCTTAAATTGTTCTGGTAACTCTCCATGGGGCCAATATTGAGGATCAATGACACAAGCAAAATCCATGCTGATGGGTCTTTGACAAACAGCACAAACCTCTGGCGGTGGTTAGGCGGCTCGAGCGATCTCGTTGGCGTAAGTTCAAGCAAAGCCGTTTCCTCATCTGGCGTAACCCCAAACAACAACTCCAGCTCAACAATAACAATAGAACTAGACACAAAACTAGCAATGCCAACGACCAAATAAAGCCATGCAAAAAACAGAAACACAACTTCCAAATCCAACACGTCGTGGCGGTGGAAATATGGCAACTTCAAAATTTGTGCCCCGAGCAACGCCGAAAGGCCATAACAAGTTATGGGCAAGGAAATGGCCAACCCCTTGTGGTCTGGGCATATACGTGCACACGTAATCAAACTCGAAAAGTATAATGACGACGTCGCTAGCCCAATAAAACAAAAACATACGCAAAACCCAATCACCGAACCACTCTGGGTGCTAACCAAATAGCTATTGACAAAGTAACTGGGACAGAAGAACCAGATCAGAAATAACGACAACAACGCTGGCCCATACGAATCCGCCAAGTACCCAAGTACCGGCAAGCAAAAGTACATTCCCAACGCCGACAACGACGAGATCATGTTGATTTGCAAGTACGATAGCCCCAACACTTCATGGAACGACGACGTATATAATGTAAACAATAATATCGACCCTGCCACAAGACAAGACAAAAGGGAAATCAAAAACGCCACTACCTTAAGGTTCTCCAAGGCTATAAGAGTGGATAAATAGGACTTTATGGTATGGGAAACATGGTGGAGGTGTTTATGCATGATGGTGTGCTACAAAAAAAAAAAAAAAGTCGACAATATTTTATTTTTTTTTGTTCATAAATTTTCTACATAATCTATTTTGGTACATGCTTTAAATACTTTTCAACTTCACCCTTGGATCCCAACACAATAGAACTCTTGTCGTGTATACCTTTTGGCAAGATATCCAAGATCCTCTCACCCTTGATGGTGACAGCAGAACCGCCTGCTTGTTCCATCAACAAGGCCATGGGGAAACATTCATACAACACTCTCAACTTCAATGTAGGGTAAGCAAAAATACCACCATACAAAAGAGTACGATGGACATCAGCAACCATCAGCCCAATGTATCTCAAACTGTACCCTTCCTTTTTAATGTCCTTCAAATAATCTTGAACGTATTCTGGGAATTTGTTCGAGTACCCTTCATTCAACGAGTAGATGTTCTTAGTATCTGGCAACTTCAAGTTTGGATGGGTCAAGATAAATTCACCCAACTGAGTATCCAAAGTAAAAAGATTGACACCGTGACCTGTAGTCAATGCCAAATGGGCAGATGCACCGTACATGGTGTACCCCGCAGCGACCATCTCCTTACCAGGACGCAAGACATCGCTGATGCCACCAGTAGACCCCTCTTGCAACTTGTACACACCAAAAATCGTACCAACAGAAACACCAGCATCGATATTGGACGACCCATCAATTGGATCAGTACAAACAGCATATGTGCCACCACCTGGGAACACAATAAGGTCTTCTTGCTCTTCAGAAACCAAAACCTTGACGTTGTTGGAAGATCTCATGGCATTGATAAAGATCTCATCACCAATCACATCCAATTTCTTCTGAACATCACCGGTAGAGTTGGCAGAGCCAGAAACACCAATAAGGTTGACCAACTCAGCTCTTCTGATATTGTGGGCAATAAACTTGAATGCAAATTGAAGCGCATTCAACAACAACGACAACTCACCGGTGGCGGTGGGAGCAACAGTTTGCTGTTCTTGTAAAATAAAACGGGTCAACGTGATGATGTCGGTATCGACATTCATTTGCTTGGAAACGGAATTAACTGGGCCACTCATTATGCTTTGTTTAGAGAAAGAAAAAGAGAGGAAAAAAATATCAAGATTTCAACGTACCCCAGAATTTTTATACTTCTTGGTGCGCCCAACCCTGGTTCGCCCGAATGGCGGATAAAAGGAAAAAGTTTCTCCGGGACGTATATTACACTACTTATTTCTCTCGCGTTGCTGGTATACTGACCGGTTGATCTCAAAGAGCAAATCCAAAGTGCCGTTGCTTCCATTACGGTTTCTAATGACCTCCTTGGGGCCATTCTTGGGCTTGCTTGTCCATTGGTTAGGGGATTCTAGCGACTTGTAGACCTTATACTTTTCGCCTTCCTTGTCCTCTCTTGCGTGGGTGAGGTAGGTATTGTAGTTGTTGTGCAAATAGTCCATCACTTCACGAGAATTAAACTCAGTGTCTTTCTTTCTTGGTTTCCTCTCCGGCGATGCTGATGCACCACTCAATTTAGCAGCCCAGTCCGATGCCATGATTGGTAAAGACTGTTGTTGGAGAATTTGTTTTTTTTTTCACCGCAAAATTTTTACTTGCTCATCCATTCTGGCCACCTCACCACATCCTTCCCAATCGGGAACTCAACCTTTTTTTTATTGACGTGTTCGGTTGTGAAATTTTCAACACTTAAACAACAACAAATTTTTTTTTTTTCTTTCAACGCTACTATCTTTTCTTCTTCCAACAACACTATTATGAGCGGATTTCGTGTTTTAGATTTGGTGAAACCTTTCAGTCCCTTCTTACCAGAAGTCATTGCACCTGAACGTAAAGTTCAATTCCAACAGCGTGTGATGTGGACCATCATAACTTTGTTGATATTCTTGGTAATGTCCGAAATCCCATTATACGGTATTGCATCTAGTGATTCCAGTGATCCATTGTTCTGGTTGAGAATGATGTTGGCTTCCAATAGAGGTACTTTAATGGAATTGGGTATCTCCCCTATCGTCTCCTCGGGGATGTTGTTCCAATTGTTGCAAGGTACTAAAATCATCCATGTTGATATGCAAAACAAAAACGATAGAGAAACCTTCCAAACTGCTCAAAAATTATTGGCTATTTTGTTAGCTGTGGGTCAAGCCACCGTCTATGTGTTGACAGGAATGTACGGTCCACCAAGCTCGTTGGGTGTTGGTGTGTGTTCGTTATTGATCTTGCAATTGGTTTTCGCTAGTACAATTGTTATCTTGTTGGACGAATTGTTGCAAAAAGGTTATGGTTTAGGAAGTGGTGTCTCGTTGTTCACTGCTACCAACACTTGTGAACAAGTATTTTGGAAAGCATTTGCTCCAACCACTTCAACCTCCGCCAAGGGAACCGAATTCGACGGTGCTGTGGTCGCCATGTTCCACTTGTTAGGATCAAGAAAAGACAAAAAGAGAGCATTGATCGAATCCTTCTACAGACCAAACTTGCCAAACATGTTCCAATTATTGGCTACCTTGTTGGTGTTTTTCGCTGTTGTGTACTTGCAAGGTTTCAGAATCGAGTTGCCAATGAAATCTACCAGACAAAGAGGTCCATACGGACTGTACCCAATCAGATTGTTCTACACTTCCAACATCCCCATCATGTTGGAAAGTGCATTGGCTTCTAACATCTTTATCATCTCCCAATTATTGTTTATGAGATGGCCAAATAACTTGTTTGTCAAATTGTTAGGTACATGGGACGCCAGAGCTGGGTCCTCCCAATTATACGCCAATGGCGGCTTGGCATACTACATCCAACCTCCATTCAACTTTACTGATGCCTTGTTAGACCCAATCAAGACCACCATCTATATTGCTTTTGTTTTAGGGTCTTGTGCTGTTTTCTCTACTACCTGGATTGAAATCAGTGGTACTTCCCCAAGAGACGTCGCCAAGCAATTCAAAGAACAAGGTTTGGTCATTGCCGGTCACAGAGACACTTCTGCTTACAAGGAATTAAAGAAAATTATCCCAATTGCTGCTGCTTTTGGTGGTGCTACTATTGGTGCGTTATCTGTTGTTTGTGATTTAATGGGTACTCTTGGTTCTGGTACGTCTATTCTTTTGGCCGTCACCACTATCTATGGATACTACGAGTTGGCTGTAAAAGAAGGTGGATTCAACAAATCAATTGTCAGTGGATTCTCCGATGGCATTTAAATAAAAACTTTTCTCGTTTATAAACGTGTAGAAAAAAAAAATACAAAAAAAAAATATTCTTTTCCTCATCACCAAAATGACAGAAATACCAACAATTATAGAAACCTCTGAAACTGAATCGTTCTCAGAAAGAGCGCATGTACCTGACGACACTGCCTCGCTCGATGATTTGTTTGCAGATTTGAAAAAGGAATCACGATCTCTCCCAACCGTTAAAGACTTCAAGTCAATTGAAAAGTCCATACAAAGCTTGCCTAGAATAAATGCCAACTTAGAAACAGCCCTACAAAAAAAACCTATCAGGATCCATGACCCAGTAATACCACCGAAAAAGAAGACTACAGAAACGTCTGATGAAAGATGGTTCAATATGAAACAGCCAGAAATGACTCCTGAAATTAAGAGAGATTTACAAATCATAAAGCAAAGAAGTGCTTTAGACCCAAAAAGACACTATAAAAAGGATAAATGGGAAATCCCGAAATTCTTCCAGATGGGAACAATCATCGAAGGTAATACCGAATTCTACTCCTCGAGATTAAAGAGAAAAGAGCGTGGTAAAACTATGGTCGAAGAGTTGCTACATGACGATACCACCAAGAAATACTTCAAGAGAAAGTATCATGAAATACAGCAAACAAAAACCAGTGGCCGTAAAGGTTTTTATAAAAAGGTTAAAAATGCTAGGAAAAAATATTAAACTACAAACCAGCTCGTTGGAATACATCCAGTCGTACTTGTTCCCACAATACTTTTTTGTCTTCTTTCGACAACTTGACTTTCTTGTCAGGCTGCTCCATTTTCAAAACTCCCTTCAAGTGCTCCATCTTCAATTTGTACTCATGTGCGGTCGTCGCAGCAGCAGCAAGGTTGATTAAATAGTTTCGAATAGCAATCTCTTTAAATTTGAATTTCAAAAATAAATGTTCGGGGTTTATTGACGATGAGCCTGCACCATTATTGATTTGTAACAAGCGGCTTTGTTTCACAGAAATCTCAGCAACTGATTTTTTAAAATTCACGTCCAAGTCATGCTCTTTATATAAATTGGATGAAAGTAATGTGTAGATAAGTTCCTTGTCGGAAATATGCGGTTGTATAAGTATAATGTGACACACACCTGCCAAGTCGCCCACCAACTGCGGCAATGCATTCTGGTTATATGGTATATCTGTAGACGTGATCTGAGGCAACTGCGTCAATATCAACTTGCACCTAGTGACATTCAAGTTCCAATCAATCAACGATTCAGGTACATTCTGATACTGCAAGTCCGACCCAAGCGATATCTTGTACATCTCTTCAACGTCAACATTCGCATTTCGGTGGTTATTCTCTAACGCAACCGCCCTATAATGGTTTTCATGCAATACAATATCATTGACCAACTGCTCGACTGTGGTAGAAACAGGTTCCAGATCCTCTGGTATTGTGGCTGTGGAGCTTGAATAAATAGACGGTGCTGATCTCACCGAGCGTTTGCCCCCAGTAATAGATGAAAATATCGATGATGATGATGACATAGACCTATGCAGCAGAACATGGTGTCGATTATTAAGAAACTGCAGTGGTGCTGAGCGTATGGATGATGCAGTGTTTGACGTTACAACCGGTAACTGTTTATATATAGCGTTCCTCGCATTATCTTTGAATACTGTAGGCGTCGAACTCTTCTGAGTCGGGTTATTCGTAAATGGTGAACCAAACATGGTCGTCGTCTTCTTCAACAGTGTGACCACAAAATTTTTTTTTTTTTCCTGAGGTTTCTTTATCTCACCAAGAAAAAAAAGATGCCTGAACTTTAACCTATTCTTGGTGATATATATCACAAATTATAAACTTCTTGTAAACCAAGCACGTCGATTCAACAACTCTGATGATGGGATAATTATAAATTACTCTTTTCCCGGGTCTCTCCACTTTTTTTTGTATTGGGGAAAAATTTTTTTTACTTGCTTTTGTGAGCGTAAATCTTCGGAAAAATTATAGTTTACCTAGTGGGGGGTATGTGGTGGGGGAGAAAATAAGCATACAATAAACTACTAGCCAAGTATTGGCAGAACATGCGACAATAGAAATCCAGCTTCCTCCCTCACTCACCCAAAAGCAGAGCAGTTTGTAGAAAAAAAATCCGGTGGTCACGCAGTTTATCCGAAGTCTATTGTTGTAAACTAGCCACGAAATGCAAGAGTTTGCGTCTGCTATGTAGGACTGGTTCAAAATTAGTGGGGCTTTCTTTTTTTTTGGCTACAAATTTTGCAAATATTTTCCGAAAATACAACACCAAAAAGTTTTTAAAAAACAAGAGTGAAAGTTAATTGACTGTTTAGTTATGCAAACCTACTGACATATCAATAAGTATAGCACTGTTAACACTAGTTGACTGACTTCTTGTAGCCTCCCAACATGGTCGTGCACCACACAATATTTCTTCTCATTTACCAGAAATATTTTTTTGCTCTAGATTTTGTTTTGATTCTTTACCCAATCAACAAGCAATGTCAATTGAAGAAGAAATATCAGAAGACTTGGGGTTCAAACTCGACATCAAGGATAATGGCATTCCACTTTTTGAGCCATTGGATTTGCAAAATTTAGCAACAAAGCACTTGAAATTGTTGGCCATACACGATGATTTGATGGTGGCATCAAATAGCAAATGTATAAAAGTTGTATCATTAAAGGACCTAGACGACATAACCACTATTGAAGGGGAATTTAGTATTACCCAATTGCATTTTGTTGGAAACGAATTGTTTGTTCTTGACGACTCTAAAATAAAATCGTTGACGGTAGAACAACTCAAGAATAAGGACTACAGTTTTCGTACCATCAGAGAAGGGTTCGTCGATATACTTCCATCGCCATCTGGGATATTGGCACTAAACACAAACAACGAGTTGTACCTCAATGCAGATAAGGTTGCTTCCAATGTCTCGGCGTTCTGTTGGACATCGTCGCTGTACATTTATGCCTCAAAAGATAAGCCATACCATATCAATAACAAAAAAATCAAAGTCAAAGACGTTGACGAACTTTGTATTGTTGAGATGTTTGCCATAAATGAAAAGTACTTGTTTGTTGCTTACGATACGGTAGATGCCGAGTTGGATTACCACGATGTCAAATCATATATTTTGGAGGAAACAGATAATGACTATACTGCATTAGAAGCTGATATCGCCCCAGCATTTGGGTCTGTTGCTAGAGCCGTGACTTATTATCATGCACAATTGTCGGACTGGTATAAATCAAACAAGTTTGTGCTCCTTACCTCGTCGTTGGCCATAGATTTAGGAATATTGGACACCACTAAAGGACAAACACCAAAGATAATTGCACAATCGGAAGATATCAACCGTGCACAATTTCCTATTGACGACGAATCAGGTGACGATTGCTCGCCAGTTGGGTTTGGTGTATCCTTAAACGAACTAACTTCGAAAGTTCTTGAACCGTGTCCAGGCGCTGACGAGGTTACTGGAGTTTTGCCTAGAATATACACCTTGCTTCATACAGGTAACTTGATTTCATGGTGGGTTTTCCATAAGTCAGCAATCCTAAAAAAAGAATTGTCTTTAGAGAACGCAATCAAGGCATCATCTACTCAAACCAAAGAGGTATCAAATGAACCTGCTCAAACAAAGAGTAACCCATTTGGTAACACCCCATCAAGTGTTTTTAGTGCGCCAGCTAGCAAATCTGCATTTGGTCAAACTGGGTTTGGTGGGTCGGAAGCCAGCTCTGGGTTTGGAACTACAGGACTTGGACAGAAACCCGAAGCTACCTCCGCGTTTGGAACTACAGGACTTGGACAAAAAGTTGAATCAAAATCTGGTTCTGGTAACTCTGCTGTCATACAAAATCCCCAAGCTACCTCTGCGTTCGGAACTACAGGATTTGGTCAGAAGCCTCAAGCTACCTCCGCGTTTGGAACAACAGGATTTGGGCAAAAAGCCCAAACAAATTCTGCATTTGGCAGCTCTGGCTTTGCACAAAAACCTCAAGCAAGCTCTGCATTTGCCCAGTCAAGTGGAAGTCCTTTTTCTGGATTCGCAAAGTCAGGATCAACAAGCTCAGGATTTGCCAAACTTGGATCGGGTGGTCCTTCAATTTTCGGCGACAAGACCTCGTCTCCAGTTTCTACCCCGTTAGCTGATGAATCAAAGGAACTGGAAGAAGAAAGTGAAATATCATTACCCGAAGAAAGTGATTACAGCGATGAAGAGGAATTGGCTACAGATGATGCAAACACATCCAAGGATTTGGAAGAGGTAGAAGGAGAAAATGTTACAGAAACTCAAGAGGAGAAAGTGGAGACAGAAATCCCACCCCCTACCGATCCAAAGCCAGTACAGTTTTCTTTCTTTAGTGGCTTCACCAGGATTTCCAAGCCAAGTTCTAACGAAATCAAAAACAAGATCATTAACATAATTGAAAGCACAGAAGGTAACTTACAAGTTATGGATGCAAACAGAAACCAATTGGGAGACTTTATCGGCCAACACGAAAAAATCGACAAGGGCATAGATAGTCTTAAATTCGCCGAGGCAAGGGTTCCACTCCGTGATACCACCGAGACTTTAAAACGAGAATTATTAGAGCTAACCAACTTATCTACAAAAATTCAAAAATGTTTTGGCGAAAAAGTGAAACTCGACCGTCTTTACAGTCAATTGGCATTGGCAGCAGACCAAAACTCTGCCAACAAAGATGTCCTCAAATCCCGGCCATTGGATTTCAAAAACGATTTGATGCAAACAAAATTGCGTGAAAAACTAAACAACGTGAGAAGCTTAGAAAAGAAAGTGTTGGCGTTGTTGATGCCAATAAAAGCAAAGAATTCAATGGATGATCAAACAATCGACAACATTGAAAGAATTGTATTTCAAATCAATGAACAGATTTTGGATCACTCAGTAGGTATTGACGATTTGGCAACACAAATGGGAGAGTTAGACATTGAAGGTGACAAGAAGGTTGACGTGTTGTCAAATTGTTCAAAGTTAAAGTTGAGGCAGAAATTAAGACAAAAGTCAATTATGTTTTAGTATTGTATAGTGGTACACGACTTGTTTATTATTTTTTTTCTCTTTCGTGAAACGTATCTATTTTATTTTTTTTGAAGTGAAATCTTTGTTTTCTTTTTAGATCTCTGACTAGACCTATCGATGAGTGACGTAATTGGTACAAAAGTTGCTATTCCTGGAGCATCAGGAGCTGGTATAATCAGATATGTTGGACAAATCCAAGGGAAAATAGGCACATTTGCCGGAGTTGAGCTTTTGGGGACATTGGCAACCACGCGAGGGAAAAATTCAGGGTCAGTAGATGGAATCCAATACTTTCAAGTAGAAATACCAAAGAGCGGGCTTTTTCTTCCCTACGAAAGATTGAAATCTGTGAACCCCGGTTTGGCAAATGTGAATCCATCTTCGAAAACACCATTGACTCCAGTGAACAACAGGACATACCAAAATGTTAGGAATAGCATGATTAATGAAAACTTTGCAAACCCTGATCTTACTCTAAAGTATGAGTCGGAAATAGCTGAGTTACAAAGAGCACTAAGAGAAAAGGAGAAACGGTTGGAAAATTTCAATAATCAGCGAGAGGAATGGCGTGCTGCCATGGATGAATTAGTAGCCGTACAACAGGAAGGGATTCAAGTCTACGAGGACAGGATAGAAGAGTTGGAAAACGAAAACAAAGCACAACAAGAAAAACTTGACAACGCAAATGCTTCACTCACGGCAGCAAACTCCAAGATCAAGGAACTCGAACAAAGTATAGATAATTTGTTGAGTGAAAAAGTAAATGATGTTCAAATCGACGATAGCCGTAAAGAGATTGAACAGTTGAAACGCGAACTAGAATCAAGACCTCGCTTAGAAGACCTTGAGGAGTTGCAAAATTCGTTGGACGAGCTAGAGTCAATATACCAACAACAATTAAATGAAAAAGATGCTATTATCACCAAACTTCAGGTCGAAAGGGATCATCTATCTCACGAGTTATATAGCACTCCGGTGGTTCACCAAAGCACTGCCGACGATTCTCCGCAAGAGTTACCTATTTATAAAGCCGCACAGCCAACCGATCCTAGCCAAGGTAAAAATGATTGGTGCGGGTTATGTGAAAGAGATGGTCATAGCAGTATTAATTGTCCATATGAAAATGATATATTTTAGAATGCCGTAGCACATGAAAATATACACATCGTAAATTCCACATGCAACCCCCCCCCCCCCCTTCCCCTGAAAAATACTATAAAGCGGTCTCTTTTTTTCCCACATTTTTTTTGAAATCTTCTTTTTTTTTCTACATACACGCACATGACAAAATTTGATATCAAGCTTCACAACGGTAGACGGACTTTTTCCACCCTCAGTAACCTTCCTGAAACAGAGGTTTCTGGTTTGCAATGGGATAGAGCTATCATTCTTATTCACGGATTCCCAGATGTCAACACAACCTTCAACAAAGCGTGGCCATACTTGGAAGATTCGTTCGCAGGTGAAAAAGTTTTGTTGTTAGCACCCAAATTGCGGGGATACGAAAAATCAAGTATTGGCCCTGAAAGCGAATATGCGTTGCCATACCTTGCTGAAGACGTTAAAGCGTGGATTGAAGAGATTAACCCTGGTAACAAAAAACCAGTCCACTTGCTTGGCCACGATTGGGGTGCAATGGTGAGTTTCAAAACTGCAAACTTGTACCCACACTTGGTCACTTCGATTGTTACGTTAGCTATTCCGTATCTTGCCAACCTCCATTTGTGGGATTTATTGTGGTATGCCCCTGAGCAATTTTACTTGTCGTCATACTTTTTGACAATGCAGATTGCCAGTGTCTATCGCCCAAAGTTGACGGAATCCAACGACTACCTCAAGTATCTTTGGAAGTACTGGTCACCTTCTTACAACACATCAAAAGAAGAGATTGATGAAATTAGAAACGCGTTTACTAAAGACAATGTTGTTGATGCTGTGACTTCCTATTATAGACATCTTTTTAGACCATTTTCTTTAGTCAAGTCTAGATGGCCCGTTGATTTTAACAGGGTGCCAACTTTGATCTTGGTTGGAAAAGAAGACGGGTGCATGTCACCAAGAATTGCTGAATTGGAAAAGGAAAAGTTGAAAGACTTCCCCAAAGCCGAAGTCAAGATTCTTCCAAATGCTGGTCATTTCTTACAAAGAGAACAGCCAGAAATTGTTGCTAAAATTAGTATTGATTTTTTCGAAAAATATTCTAAATAATATCTGCTTCTCCGTTTGCATAAACCATACTATCATCATCAATGGTGGTTGTAACATCTCTAACAACATTTTTCTCTCTCATTTCATTTTGTAATTTCAAAAGTTGTAGTTTTCCTTGAATGGCAATTAAATGTGACATAAGCTTGACTCCCAGCTCAAGCTGGGTTTTGGCTTCCTTTACGGGGGCTATATCTTGTTTGGCAATATGTTTACCGTGAATTAAGTATATCCACTTGAACCAAAGAGCAAGATTTGTATTTGTTGTGTCTTTGCTTACGGCGTCACTTATTACTGGAAATAACTCTAAGCCAATTTCTTTTGATACTTCTTTGATAACAGTAGAATCGCCAACTGATTGACAGAGACCAACAATTGCGGCGTGGTCTGATATACCACTTAATTTCTTCATCAAACTAGTGGCGTCCGTTTTGTACACCTTTGGTTTGGCAACCTTGATATGAGCTTTGGTGCCGTTCATAAGTAACTCGCCCCGTGGAATCACAATTTCGTCGTCTGACCAGTCTATTTTCTTGAATAAAAGTTCATTCTTCCCTGACCAGAACACCACAAGCGAATCTTCGACAGATAACACACCTTCTAATGCAGTTTCACTTGATATTGAGTTTTCGAGTTTGCCGTCATTGTAAAAGTTCAAATTATCGCTAATGGCCACAATATAATCTTTCTCTCTATAATGTAATAATTGTATGTGATGAGCATCGCTGAGTTTTTGAACCTTCTTCTTGATTAGATATGCATTGTTGTCTTCTGTCAAGACCACTGGATATTTGCTCTGCAAAATGGATTTTATTTCTCCAACTACTTTAATTTCATCCTCACAAACAAATTTCCCTTTGGCAAATTTACCAATTTGTAAGCTGGTTGAGCCGAATGCAATTTTGTTCGATATGCTAATAGCGTTGAATGCTGGAACTTTGATTTTATCTTTAACATCTCCATCAAGACTAACCTTTAATATACTGTTTTCGGTGGCTGCCCATATATTCTCGTCATACTTGACAAGTTTATCTATTTGATCATCGATTTTGAATCGATTAATTTCTGACCCCTCTGATAAAACAACAAAAACACTTTCCTTTAACAAAACAACTAACAAGTTCTGGTTTTCACTTTCTTTACTGCCTCCATTAGGTGTTCTCTTCTTACGGGTTGTTGGCGATGCCCAAACAAAGTCTATTATATCTTCCAATATGATTGATGCAACAACTTCTGAATCCCCACGCTCGTCAACATTGTAAACTCTTATTTCATCCTTGCCATTCCTATCTATTAGAGTGGCGACCTTATTTCCATTCAAAGCGTACTTCATGTGGGAAGAGAGAACAATGCTAAGAAAAGATTGAAGGTGCTAAATCCAAAAAATTTTCCACATTTTTTTATTTTGCACTCACGATGAGGGAAAAAAAAAAGGAGATGTGCAATTGTATATTATACACGACTACTCTGCTCTACTAATTGTTGTACCTGTAATTTACACAACTCTTTTAAGTCAACTACATCTGCTTTAAGTTCTTCAACTTGTTCAGACTTTTCACCTATTAGCTCTAACATTCTTTGTTCTTGTATTTCTTTATCCTTGATGACCGATTTCAACGAATCAAGCTCTGAATGCAACAACTTGATTTCATCTGTTAGTTTTAAACTCTCCAACAACTCCTGTTCAACTTTTTCCTTTTCAGTGGATATTTTGGAGTATTCGTCTTTAAGGGTGTTAAGCTCAATCTCTAAGCGTCTGATATTGGAACTCATTTTATTAACCAACTGGATGTTATTGCTGTGCGAGGAAGCAGGCACTCCACCTCCAACTGGTGGTGCAAGTTGGCCAGTAAACGAATACTGCTCGCGATCATCAATGTCATCGCCTATCTCAGTGAACGAACTCAGCGAAATGTTCCTGTCGAGGAATGTAGAAAAGTCTCTATTTATTGCAGGTGTGGTTGAAGACTCGCCCAATTTGATTTCGTTATCCCAACTAAACCCTGAACTAACTGAGTTGTCTCGAATTAGATTTAATCGCTCTGGTCGCTTCTCCTCCTTTATTTTGTCATTCAAACTCTGAATCTTGGAATTGAGTGCAGCTCTCTCTTGATTGTATATGCCTTTGAACTTTTCAAACTTTTCGGTGATCTCGACAATTTCATTTTCTTTCATCTCCACCGTCAACTGAAGCTGATTCCTTTCTTCTTGCAACTTAATTTTATCCTGTTCAAGTTTCTCCATCTCCTTTAATTGCAAGTGCATGGAATTATTCACTTTGGCCAAGTCTTGTGTCAATTTGTGTTTGGATTTCTTTAATGACTCCACAGAAGATGATAAATTGTCAACTTTGAGGGATAAATTCGATTCAATAGCCTTCCAATTTTCCTGTGAAGACAAATACTGTTTTTGAAGAATACGGTGTGCTTCAGAAAGTTTACTAAACTCGTCAAAATCAACTTTGCCATCTTCATTCACATTTTCAGAAACGGTTTCGTTCGATTCATTTTCCAACCTGAGAGTCTCGATCTTATCTTCAAGACGGGAAATCTCTTGTGCAAAACTCTGTTTGGAGGCAGACATTTGTGACTTCAATTCTTTTATAGTAGCATTTTTGGATTCAATTTCAAGTTTGTGCTGTCGCTTAAGCATGTTCAATTCTATCTTAACTTCGTTGGTTTCTTTAAGTAGTTCCTTTTTGGCGGCATTGGCTTCTTCATGAGAAACTACTAGTTCGTTGTACTTTGTCTCCCAAGTATGTGAGTTTTCTAGACCAGCTTTTGCTACCTCCAATTCCTTAACCACCTCTTCATACTTGCTGACAACTTGATCTATGGTTTTAAACTTATGGGTTTTCAAAAAATCAGTCAACTCTTCTAATTTCATAGACGACTCTTCACTTTTCACACTGTAATCACGGATATTTTCCTCTAAATCCTGGTTTGCAAGCTTGAGCTTTTTAATGGACTCGTTTAGCTTGAGTTCCTTTAATGATAGTGCTTCGCCTTCTTTGCGAAGTTGTTCAATGGTTTCATCTTTGGAAGCAAGTTTGGCAATCAAGTCGTTTCTTTCTTTATCAAAGTTTGATTTGTGGTTTAACTTCTTGGTCAATGCAGAGTTTTCTAGCTTTAATCTTTCGATTTCCATTTGCAAGTCTAAATCTGGTTTCTGATCTTCATTGCTAGTGGTACGTGACAATGAGGTTGGGGTTGTTGAAGAAGGCTTCTTTTTCCCTTTAGCTGCTTGAGCTAATCTTTCTTGGAGTGTAAGTCTCTTCTTAGGTTTGGGACGATCTGATTGGTCATTTGTCGGTACACTTTCTGGTGTTGTTTCCCGTGACGATTCCTTGCTTGGTTCGGGAAGAGAGGCATTCAGCGATGAATCAACATCACCAACTTGCGTATCAGCACTATCCATATCTTCAGCCATATCTGGTCCAATTAACAACAACAAACAAAAAAAAAAAATTGCTCATAAAAAAAAACGACCAAATGCACTTGTGGCACCCCATGCAGGATCCAACTTTACAACAACTTCTAAGTAATGCGTATATTGTACAAATTAATTTTCTAAAATAAATCTATATGAATACAACAGAGGATCATTCAAATCCTCATTTCATTTAAATGCCTGGTTGGGTTGGTTTGTTATCGTCAATTTGGTTTCTTGAATCAACGTCATTGATTCCTAAGAGAGACTGTTGAGGTGCAGGAAAATATTGAGGAGCCCCTTGTTGCTGATAATAGCCCATATTGCCCATTACCATTCTTTGCTGAGGCACTGTAGAGGCAGATGCGGGATTCTGAATTTGAGGTTGGTGCAGAAGAGATGCAGACGCAGTTCCAGCGGGCGTAAGTGTAGAAGTAGCTGGCGTTGCCCCACTAACAGTCGTAGCATTAGTAATGGGTTGCTGGAAACCTTGATAGTACAAATAATTGTTGCTATTGTTTTGTTGCTGTGGCTGCTGCTGCTGTTGTTGTTGTGGCTGCTGCGGTATTTGCTGCGAATTGAACGAATCACTTTGCGAGGATGTTGTCGAAGTGGTTGATCGCAAATGAGGAGCGTACCCATACCAATAGTTTCCAGCAGTGTAATCATTACTAGGCTGAACGTATTGTGAAATTTCTGATGGTTTGTTTTCTTCTTTTGATTGAAGAGAATGTTGGAAATCAGCTTTTGATTTTCTGTGACCATGCTTTTTGGTTACAATATGGGTGTTTAAATGATTCAAAGAACCATAACTCTTTTGACATCCAGGAAACGAACAAGGATATTTTCTCTCAATTTGATTGAATCTCCTTCTAAACCTTCTTCCACGTTTCTGCTCAGCAGGGAACAGGTTCAGATTTGATTGTGGTTGTATCTGCACCTGTACTTGTACTTGCTGCGATGGCTGGGTTGATTGCTGCATTTGTTGTTGATCAAAGTCGGAATGCGATGTCAACGTCTGTGGGTGGAATTGGGCCATGTTGGTCATACCATTGGCAAATGAATATGGCTGCTGAATTGGATATTGCGATGGTGAAGCAAAATTGGCTTGTTGCATAATTACTTGTCTTTGATATGGGTCGTAAAATTGAGCTTGAGGTTGGTAATTGGCATACGAATAGTCTGCTTGAAACTGCGGTTGAGTTTGAACTTGCGGGGACCCCTGTTGACCATAAAGTGGGGTTTGTTGCTGTTGCTGTGGTTGTTGTTGCTCAGACTTGACACCTAAAGGTGGTAACATAAGCTTGCTATCTTGAGACTTTTTCGTTGTCAGATTCAATGAAGCGTTTTTTGAATCCTTTGGATCTAGGATTTCTTGTTCAGGTTTATCACTCGACATATTTTACTAATTTCATATACCTCAAGCTGCAAAAATAGTTTCTCTCTCAATTATATACTAACAAATTATTCTTGAAAATATAAAAATCAGTTAAGGATTAGGTAATCCGAGCCAGCTTTATTTATACAATTGATTGTTTAAATAAGATTTTTGTTGAAAATTTTAAACTTTAGATTCTCTCAAATAGAATACTCTTTATGTAACCTGTTTTCCAAAATAAATAATTTGTAAACAAAGGCCTTAGGTGGGGACTTGAAATGAATGCAAACCTATAGGGAGGAAGTTATTAAATGAAAGTGGTTTGGCAAGATGAGATAGAATTATATCTGTATTGCCAGATTGAAATATTACAACAAACACTTTACTTCAAAGATAGTTTCGATAACTTTATATCTTTGGAAACAAAAACAAACAAACTAAAAAACAAATTAAAAAAGGAAATGCCAACCGGTATACCCAGAAGTATAGATCAGCCCAAAAATGAAAGAAAATTGAAGTTGAAAATAGAAACACAAATTAAAAAAATAAAAAAAGTTTAAGTTATAAACTTGAAAAATATCAAAAGGATATTGATTATATATATATATA
>OKKB01000228.1_pt1 | contig 25087 bp, 14 predicted proteins | sample 1613931 | NCBI WGS metagenome assembly OKKB01 (sample SAMN04436893, study PRJEB24849) | human gut metagenome | biome: human gut; feature: NICU; material: stool | host: Homo sapiens | place: USA: Saint Louis, MO | collected 2012-02-08
TAAATAGCTCAATACACTACCGACTGCTAAGCCGGTGCTTAAAAAGACAGTTGTAAACCCACCAGCTGCCTCTTTTTCATCATCTGTGTCACAATAGTCACCGACAATCATAAATGCAGAGGTACACAATTGACCATTTGATATTCCGAAAAGTAACTGTAAACCAATGTACCACAAGTCTGACTTTATAAATGGCTCGGACTGGCCCGGGTGTATGTTACATGTCAAAAACAAGGGGATAAATACCAACCGCGATAACGCGTAAACAAGTTGAGTTTTTGGACTCTTGATCAACATATTTAGTCTTGGATACCCACAAAGAACCCTACCTAGCAAATCACCAAGGTTCCAAACCAAGTATATGAACGGTATATAAATGTTCTTATTGAGAAATCTTGACTGAGAATCGGTATGCACAGATTCCACCACCGATGCAAAGACAGGAAATATCAAGGTTATTCCAAACGTGAAAAATATAGTCATTACAATTAGGTTTAGTTTCCCCCATAATACAGTAAAGGGTACAAACTTCTTCTGTGTGTGTATTGGATCGACCACCTCTTGCTCGTCAACTGCGGCAGAGTCATCTTCTTCTACTAATTGATTGAGCCTTTGGTAGCCAACTTCGTTCTTGTGGTAAGTGACCAAATATAGTAGCAATAAGGAAATTATACACACCAAACTTGCAGTAATGTAGTACACAAATACTCCATAGTTTTTTTCAACACGATGATGCTGATCGGACACCTTGTCACCAACTAATAATATTGATATAATCAAAGCACATGCAGGTAAAACCCCAGCAACAGCTTGACCCACCATCACTGCATTGGCATAAATACCACCTAAAACGTTGACGATAGCCATGGTACCATTTTGTGCTAGACATGTGGCCATGGCTGACAACAACACCATAAACATCAAAGTAGTGAAAAATGCCGAGTCGTTCATATCAATTATCCAATCAGACACACATGAGACAGCCATAAACAAAAACACAAATATTGTAATGTAAAATCCAACTTGCACTCTAAAGTTGTAATTGACATTTGTTTGTCGTTGTGACAAGTAAAAATTGTACGCCGTGGAGGTGATTGTGGAAACACTCATCATAGTCGAGGAGTAAACCTTTACTAAGGAAGGAGAGTTTACAAACCTTTCACCATAATAAGCTGACGCGGAGAGAAAACAATTCCATGGCCATAACAACGCTATACCAATAACTGTAAAAGTAAAATACTTGAATTGAGAAAGCTTGATTTTGAATAACCCGTTGATTTGGAAAATAGTTGGGTCATGTATATTATTTGTAGCAGGGCTGTCAGTGCTATCGGTAGACATCGTATCTTTGGAAGACAGTTGAACGGTTTCAAACACCTAGAACTAGTTAGAAAGTAATCAGATATTGGGTTGTATCTTAGTGTTGATAAAAAAAAATCTCTTTGTTCTGGTGAGACATCCTCGTCCATGTTTTTTATTATCTAATCATTCACCCAACTAGGTACACAAAAACAAAGCTACTACAGCTCCAATGGTCACCACATCAATAATAATTCAGTGATTATGTTACATAAATAAAGAAAGCTTTCTTTTTTTTTTTTTCATCTGTAGTTAATCCAACAAATAGTTATATACTTTAAAAAAACATTATAAATTATACATTCTATGTAAATAAATGCATTCTGTGGCTCATTTATCATCATCAAACTTTATTGTTCTTGCAAACTTTATATCAGTGGAAGAACTTGAAGAAAGTTCATTAGACACATCCTGTATAGTCAACGTTTTCAAATCTTCTATCTCCATGTCAACCAAACCCCGCAACATCATTTCAATCTCAAAGTAGATTTTCAAGATTAAATAATTAGGCTCTTTTAAAGGCAATCTCAAAGGCGATGATTCACTCAACCAGAACCCATCATATGCTCCTTTCCATTGTTTATAACTATATTTTCTGTTAGGTGATTCAATACTGTCCCCAATCAAAGGTTTCATTTTTTCCAAATAATCTATTAGCATTTCATGTACTTGTTTCTTGGAAGCGATCTTTTGCCGTATCCTCTCGATGTCAAAATTCTGCTTTTCTGATTTACAAACCGATCTTTCAGAATAAGAGTTATTCTCTTGGTCTTTCCGCATATTGGAGTTACCTGAGTTTGTAATACAAGTATCATTATCCTTAACTTTAACATCTTCATTTGGGTTATCTATACTAGCAGCCCCAATTTCACCGTTGGAACTATTGCCACCTGCTTCAAGACTAGCTTCTTGTTCCATTTTTGCAAGATCCAAATCTTCATCAAGTTCGCTACTACGTACCGCCTCAGAGTTTACTGTAAGCTGATCTTCTTGGTCCTCCTGCAATTTCTTTTTCTTCCATTTTAAATCCCTGTACTCTTCTTTTGTGGAAAACATCCAGGTGGAAAACCAAGCACTTATGTCGTTGGAAATATCATATAATGTATCACCAACATTGGAAACCAAGATAGTCATTAAAGGGACAGCACCCACTGCCCACGAAACAAAAAAAACGCGTCCAAGACTGGTCTTGGGTGCATAATCACCATAGCCAATCGTGATCAAACACAAGAAACAGAAATACATGGCGTTGAAATATGACCATTTTTCAATTTTTTGAAATATTAGCGCGCCAATAAGCCAAAATATCATGAATACTGCAATAGTCAATGCTAATGATACCTTCTTGTGTCTGGATTTTACTTTGCGTCTTAGCACCCTCATTTCGTGAAAGCTTTCTTCCAGGGTTAAATGTCTGTTTTCTTTGTCCAATTGTGCTAATAGAGCTATTCTGGTTTTTTCAACATCGTTCCAGAATATGGCTGGGGCTGCAGAAGATAGTATAACCAGGCGAAGGGTTGCGACAATCAACCCCATTATCAATACACCTCCCAAAGAGAACACTAAAACAGCGACTTTGGCACCAGAGGTTTCGGGCAAAATATCACCCAACCCAATAGTCAAAAAAGAAACAATACAATAATACAATGCTGAACCATAACTTATATCATCTATCAAAGATCCCATGGTGAATGCTCCTATTACTGTCCAAGTGGAAAACAAAATCGTGAATAACATTAATGTTCTCTGTCTTTGGTCTAGATTGAATGTTGGCGGATATTTTTTCAAACTATATCCCATGAAATTGATTACCAAGATTAGCATACATACAAAATAATTACCGGAAGTAAATGCCGCAAAATAAAACCCTTCTGATGGAACATATTTTGGATTTTCACCACCAAACTCTCTGTTTGTCACAAAAAGTGCAGCAGCGAGCAAAGCACTGGCGCAAAGCCATGCAATTATAGAAACCGATTGACTGACCAAATATTTGACAGATCGAGAAAAGTTCATTAACAACGAAATATTGCCAATCAAACCCAATGCTAATGAAACTGCATTCATTACAACTACTTTTGGTATGTCAGGGACATTTTTCCTGGTAATAATGTCCACTTTCCAATGCTCGACTAAAGCAACGATCGATATCATATTTGCCAAGGGACCTAGACATGCGGCAATCAATGGAAAATAACTTGAAATTAAAAACCATAAGACAAAAAATGGCTCCCCCGGTCGAACATTCAAACTAAGTATACTTTCCAAACGCACATTCAAGGCATGCTGCAATGTCACTGGTGATTTCATGGGGGAAGAATCTTGCTTATTAGTGTTTACGTTTGCTCCATGATACGAGTTTTGAAGTAGTGGAGATAGTTTTTCTTGGTAATGCCGTATTCCTTGATCTGTGATGGTCTGATGGAACTGTGCATCGGGCACTATCTTATCTTTTGCTTTGTTTACTATTTGCATGACAGATGCAGAATCAAAAGATGCAAATGCTGAAGATTTTGAGTTTTTGCTTGAACCATTTAAAGGTGCATGGAAGCCCATTTTTAATGACAATCGATTATCAAGATTCTGATAATCACTAAATAATGGGGCATGTGGAGTATGGTCAGGTATGAAAAGATTTCTTTTTTTTTCTTTCACAACGTTTTTCCCTGGACTATCGATATATATTCACAATGAGCTGCGACTGAGACAGAGAGAAAAAAAAAAGCGGAACTATGTACAAATCAACTGGGACTAAATCCGTGAAACTTATTGAGGTAATGGAACCGGACATTCATTTCTAGTGTCTAACAAGTATCTTCTAACAACATTCTTTTGTATAGATTTGCTAACTTCTTCCATTGACTTTTTCAACTTGCTTTCAACAATAGACTTTCTTATTTCTTCATACTTGGCATTGTTCATCAACTCATTCAAGATGTATTGTATAAAGTATAATCTCTTTTCTTTCTCGTCGGAAAATATAGGTTCATTCAAGCCAAGATCAACTGTAGACTCGGTAGTTGGCCATGATTTTATGTTGTATTTTTCTTTTATTTGATTAATCTCTTCAATTAGTTTGGTATGGTCCTCCTCTATATTGCTGGTAATCTCATGAGTCAACTTATCCATCTTTTTCAAATCATCCAATTGAGTTATAATTTTGCTAAATTTCTCTCTATGTTCAATGAATTTCTTTGCTTCTTTTTCTTCTTCAAGTTTAACTTGTTTTTTAGCCATTTCTTCATAGGCTGCAAATTGCTGACCTTTATTCACTTTAATTTCGGCAATAGCAAAAGCTTTTCTTTTTGAGATCTTTGGTATACTTTCAATACGGACAATATCACCTTCCTTACAAATGCTACCTTCATCATGAACCAAGTAATCTTTTCTGGTAAGGATCTCTTTGTCAACACGCTTATCGTATACTCTTCCTTGAACACGGACTTTGACTGTTTTTGTCATTTTTCCTTGGGAAATGACGACCCCCACAAAATTTTGTCTTGCCATTGTAAGATAATATATGCAATGTGGTTGATGGTAATAGGTGAAAACAGTAGAATTGTGAAAAAAAAAATTTTTCGTTCAGCTTTTTGAGTGTTTAGAAAAACTGAGAGGAAAAAAAAAACCAGTCTTCAAATACGATTAGACAAATTATTTGGTGCGATCCACACTACTTTGATAGTATCTATTCATGTGTCTGAATCTATATAATTAATACGTATACCTTCCATGAGAATACTCGTAGACTCGCCTACTTATTAATTTCATTTAAAACAGATTCAAATTTGGTCAACAACTGTTTGTTTTCTTCTGCAGTTCCAATGGAAATTCTTAAACCACCAACACAATTCAATTCAGATCCTCTATATCTAACCACTACCGAGTTGTCTGTAGCCAAGGTGTTGTATAATTTTTTAGCAACATCATTTGATGGTTTACCGTCTTTATCCAAAATTTCAATCAATATGAAATTTGAATCCAATCCGCCAATATTTCTCCCAACGTACTTTAAACTCAATAATTTTTCTAATACTAATTCTCTCTGTTCAACAATTTTGGAAACATAATTCTCCATCACGCCTAATCCCTCGTTGGTAGCTTTTATTGCCACATTTGAGGTCAAGGATGAAATATTGTAGGGGTACTTCATAGCATTAAGGTACCAACTTAACTGCTTGCTGCTAAAAGTGATACCCAACCTGATACCCGCCAAACCGAATGATTTCGACAAAGTCTGCAACACGACCAAATTTGGATACTGGTTAACTAATGTACTCATAGAAGAACCAGGTTTGGTGAAATCAATGTAGGCTTCATCGACAACAATTAAGCCTTGCCAAGCTTTGAGCAGTTCCTTCAACAACTTTATTATGTCCTCAACGTCAATCAACTTTCCTGTAGGATTTCCAGGAGATGTCAAATACAAGAGTTTAATAGTGGGATCTGACTTCACTTTGGTGAGTATCCCATCAATATCAATTTGAAAGTCAGGAATAGTTAACGGCACTTTTTCTATGGCAACATCATTAACAGTAGCACAAATAGAATACATTCCATATGTTGGAGGGCAAATCAACATTTTGTCTTTTCCTGGAACACAGACACAACGCAATAACATGTCTATACTTTCGTCAGATCCAACACCAAGGCACAAGTTTTCAATTGATAGTTTTTCTGTTGCATACTTGTTTGGGTGTTGTTCTCTAAACTGAATGATCTGTTGCTTTAATTCATGTTGGTGAGGATCAGGATATCTATTCAATTCCAATGCAGCTTCATTTGCATCTGGGGAAGGAAGAGCTGGTCCATGAGTATTTTCATTTGCATCTAGCAAAATCCCGGTCTTAAAATCATCTCTAGCACAGCGATATGGTTCCAAGGTTAAAATATTTGGACGAATAATAGCACTAATGTCAAACATTGTCAATAATGAAAGAATTGTTAGGGCTAACCAAAAAAGAAAAGAAAAGTGTCTATGAAATTTGAGTCAAAATTTTTGCAAAGTGAATGGAGTCTTGTTTTTTTTCACACATTCTTTTTTGTCAACCGCGATAACAAACTTTCCTACAGAAAAAAAATTATGAGTCAACAGAATTTATCAACATTTTATTTAGAAAGAACAACTCCAAAAAAGCAATCCCCCGCAAACAATATTCTTATAAAATATTAAAGTCCTATAATAACAAAACAAAAAATACTTAGCAATAATGTAATATATGTTGTATGGATTATATAGATTGATAAAGAGAAATCAAATGTTATATGATTGGTAGCGCTCGTACCACATCTAATCTGTAATTTCACTTTCATCGTAATCAATAACTGGTCTAACACTATCTCTAAAAAAATCGCTGCTAAAGAAATTTGACTCCGTGCGACAATCGTGTTTAATAAATGCCATTGTACAATTATTTTCTTGAATTGTATCGATGGTATCCATGGGTTTATCAACCAGTGGAGAAAATATGTTTTCATAGGGCGTTTCCTTAGAAGTTGTTGATGGGAAGAAAGCACTTACAGAATGATTCTTATGGATCTTTTCAGACAAAATAGACAGTGACCTATAGTTTGGAGGTACGATTTCTTTTTTACCTATACTTCTAAATTTCGATAATAGTCGTGAGAACATCGATGGCTTGCTTTGTGTTATCAAATTGTCACCTTCAAAGGACTCAAGTTGGATAGCTTGTTTTGGGAAATAAGTTTTGTTCAGCCATCTTGTATCAACTTTTTGCAATCCTGAGTTTGCAGTGTCTGTAGTTGATGAATAGTAGTGCAACCATCGTGTTGGAGAAGTATGTATTGCTCTGTCTTCCATTTCGATTTGTTAGATTGGGCTTCTTATATTGACAAGAAAGTAAGCATCAATAATCTATAGGGAAATTGTCAGATAGATATTGATTTAATTTGGAATTATATATTGAAAGATTCAATCCTAGTGACATAGCAAGACACAAACAAATAAACAAAAAGTGTTCCATGATTTTTGCCGCCATTTAGATTTCCCGCATAAAGAAAAAAGAAAAATAAAATGTAAGACGAGAAAATAATTACGTAGAACTAGAAAACATCAAGTGGAAAAGGACACGAAAATGAGAACTAGGAAAAAAAAAACTGAAAACTTACCAACCGAAATCCTTATTTTCAATACCCACATCCATCATCTCATACTCAATCTTAAACATTTATCAAATGTCTGAAGTTGCAGTTAACTACGATAGCAAAACTAAGAAATTATCTTTACCAAAAGGAACGGAATTTGGTCCAGACCTTTCTGCTTTGAAGTTAGAAATTGACCAACTCAATACATTAACTCAAGAAATAATAAGCCAAGGAAGTGATGTGCCACCTGCTCCTACACCTGATAATTTTAATAAGGATTTATCCAAAATGATAAAAAAAATGTATGAAGGTGGTGTGCAATCGTTTAAAATTGGCAAGTTTGAAGAAAGTGCTAGACAATTTACCATTGGTATTGAAATGATCAATAGAAGACCAAAGTTTGAAAGTTTCCAAGGAACAATACAAGAATTATCATTGTTTTTGATGAGTAGAACTGATGCTTATTTAAGAACTAAGGATTATATCAAAGCTTTCAATGATGCTGATTTTTTGCTCAATATGCAATTAAACACCCCAGATAACTTTTTGAGAAGGGGCGTTGCAAATTTCTTTTTGGGTAATTATGAAGCAGCTAGAAGTGATTATCAAAGAGGATTGACATTTGATGAAAACAACGAAAGATTACAGAAAGAATTAAACATATGTTTAGACAAAATTCTAGAAGAGAATGGTGATTATTTATAAGTGGAAGGTTTTTATAATATACATTTCAGATAAGATCAACAGCCAATTTGCTTTTGTAAAATCATCACTTTTTGGTATTCCTTTAAATGTGCGTTTAAAAAATTACATTGAGTAGGATTGTTCTGACAATTTGTTAGTTTGAATCCGATGGTATCACTTATATTTCTAATCTATAATGTACCAAAATATTGCACTATAGAACTCTCATTTTGGTATCTATTGCAGTGATTTAATATCTATATACATGTTAATGTGAAAGACACTTGTGGAGGTGTGGAAGTATTGATTATCTCACACAGACTTTTACGTTTCAAAGACATATATTGAAATGTCGTTTGTGGAATTTCTTATTCTCTGTTTTTTGATTTGGGGTGTTTCTTTTTCACAACTTTTGCGAACACGTAGATTTTTTTTACTCTGCTAACAACAACTATCGAAACTGTCAACACCACCTACCAATTTCTAACAATGTCACAATTGAAAAAGACCAATTTGAACTCAGTCAACGATTTACGTCAAACCACGGATGATCATTTAGGGTTGGTTTTCCAGCAGCTTGGTTACAACGAGTCATTTACATTGATTGATTTAAAGTTAGGATTAGGATTATCCACAGTGGTAATAGCTGGATTGCTATTCTTGGTCGATAAAAAATATGCATGGAAAGATAGCTACAACCTCACAGTTATTGCCTGTGTTTTATACGGTATAATCAGTGGTGTTTTGTATTTGATCAATTTTTTTAACAAAAATGTCAAATACATAGGCTATGATAACAAAGGCAACAAATTGTCTGTGGCAACTTCGTCCAATAAATTGGATCCTATCTATAATGTTACAATCAGTTTGAATGATAGATCAGTCAATGCAGCATTTGGTTTCAATAAATTTTTTGATGTTGTGGGGTTTTTCAATAGAGATGCATTTACAAAATTGGTTGAAAACGAATTAAACAAATTAAATAAAAAAAATGAATAAATATAGATTTTTATTTTCCTATTCTTTAATTTTATTGTCCATTTCAGAAATGTATCTGCAAAAGTCTTGTATACACTGAGGAACTGTTCGGACACCCGGCAAAAAGTTTGCATAAAACGGTTTTGATATGCAACCTACGTAGCCAACGTTTATCTTATCAACAACAAGTTTTGCTAACTCAATGTGGTTGACTATAGGGGCAAAAAATAGTTTTGAGGGTTCCACATCTTTAAACATGGCTGTAGACATCTGACCAGTGGTGACCAACAACAATCTGATATTATTCAGATACTCTTTCAACTCTTGGTGTAATGCCTCGTGTATCAGTATAGTGGCAGCTTTGGTAGCTGAATACACCGATAGATTTTTGGGTGCTAAAGTCCCCAATATAGAAGACACTGTAACAACAAATAATTGGCCATCAGGTTGAACAGATAATACTTTGTCAATGTGATTACTTATCACCTTTTGTAGAATCCAAATTGGCAGCATAGTGTTTATATTGAACATTGTTTTCACTCTATCGCCACTCAATTTTATCAATGGCTTGTTGTCTCTGATACCAGCATTGTTGATCAAAATACTAATCCATGTGTTCTTGGAGTTTAACTCATCTATCAACTTTTCAAGTTCAGTGTTGACACTTTGTTCGTCATCAAGATCACAGTATACATATACAAGGTTGTCGTGCTGAAATTTTGGCTTGCTAACATCAAAGATGTATACAGATGCGCCTCTCCTTAAAAGTTCTTTGACAAGACCTAAACCCAATCCATTCGACCCACCCGTGACTAGTGCAATATCTGAACTTGATATTTTCTTCCATGATTTAGGCAAATTATAATACACCGAAAACTTGTATACGAATGCAAATACTAAACTAGTTAAGAACATGTAATATGGAACACTGGAGTATTTCCTGGTAAAGATACTTGAAATTCTCGTTAGTAAAGCAATATTATCACAAACACTGATATCAAGTTTCAGAATAAACGTACACTAACAATAATTTTAACAAAAGTATCAGTCTTCCATTGTTTAATGCAAAATCAACATATTCATCAATCGACAGCATGAAAATAGCAATAACGAAAAAAAAAAGATAGCAAATTTGAATAAACAGGATGTTTAGAAGTCTGATAAATAATAGAAAGAGGAACTATAAGTTGAAATTAAAGTTAGGATCAAGAACGAAAAAAAAGGAATAGATGATCTCATAAATTTGTCACATAATAACAAAATGTAGGACTATATAATATGTGCTTTGTGCGAATAATTTAATTCTTTACAAACATTGACAACTCTATTTTTCTTTCTTTACTACAGAAACCTCTAATGTCATTTTGGGACAACAACAAGGATTCATTCAAGTCAGCTGGTAAATCGACTTTCAAGGGTATTACTAGTGGTACCAAAGCTGTGGGACAGGCAGGTTACAGAACCTATAAAAAGAATGAAGCCAAAAGAAAGGGTGTTGAATATCATGACCCGATTAAAAATGAATCGAAAAGCGGAGAGACAAATGTCCCTTATAATCCAAGTCCATTGCCTTCAAAAGACAAATTGAGTTCATACCAACCTCCACCTAAAAGAAATGTGGGCACTTTTGGTGTTCCCCAAAGGGGAGAAGCTTCTCACTATTCTGCTCCTGCGCCTACTTCGGGTCAAAGTACATATCCTGCAAATCAACAACAATATCAACATCCGAATGAAATTCAAACCAGCAGTGGCTATCAAGAACCACCTCCGGAGTATCTGGTAGATTCTAATAGTAACATGCAGGGATTTTCTGCGGGAAGTGAGTATCAGAGAACAGCACATCCAGCTCCGGCCAGTACTACTTTTACACCAGCTAATCAAACTAGTTTTATTGCACTGCCTCAGCCAACTTCAATAGCTACGGACAATGCAATTCAGAATATACAACAGCAGTATAATAGTGTGCTGAAACAGCCATCACCAGCACCAGGGTTACCACCATTACAGCACCAACCAGGGAACTTGGTTAATCCACCATTGCCCCCACAAGTGCCCCAGAAAAGTAATGTTCCTCCATCACTTCCTTCAAGAACATCAGTTGCCAGTGTAGCAAGCTCCACATCTCAGCAAAGTGTTGGGCAAGGGAGTTTTGTGAATGCACAGGAACAACCCAAACCTAAGCCAGCTTTGCCCGACCCTGGATCATTTGCACCACCACCAAGAAGACGTGACCAACAACCAATTAAACCCAAAATTTTAACCAATAACTCAACCATGGGAAATGAGAAAATGCTGAGTCCATTAGTGCAAGGGCAGAGCTCAAGTCTGAATATTGGATTACATCCACTGAAGTCTATTAGCGAAAGAGAACATCAATCAGATTACAGTGACGCTCTGCTGAAACCACCATCGTTACCAAGTAGAACGAGCTCTTCTCACTCCAACTTACCTTTGAAACAAAAGCCACCGAAACCAAAGAAACTTCAAGGTGATTCATCAATTACGACTTCACACACACCAGGCTATAACTCAAATTACACTCATAATGTTTTTTCAGCTCGAAGCGAAGAAGAATATGCAACGCCTCCAAAACCACCACGTCCAGTTGAAGACGAGGAATATACAAATCCACCTAAACCACCCAGACCAGTAGAAGATGAAGAATACACGAATCCTCCTAAACCGTCTAGACCAGTTGAAGATGACGAGTACACAAATCCACCAAAACCTCCTCGTCCACAGACCCAAAATTCTTCTGCGGTGACACCAAGAGCTATACCTGATGCCACTGAGCTATCTAACAAAAAGCCTCCACCACCTAAACCTTTGAAAAAACCTTCAACATTAGATGGATCAACAAGTTCCCCTCCTTTATATTCCGAGCTTGATAACCTGTTTAGCAAACCGAAGCAAATAATCTCGGAATCTACAAACTCGCAAAGTGCAGTCCTGAGTGAGTTGAACAGTATTTTTCAAAAAATGAATTTTAATAAAACTGAAAGTGAGGCACCTGCTAGTAGTCCTGAAGTTAAACCGAAGCCCAAACCGAAGCCGGTACCAAAACCGAAACCCGAGATGATTACTAAGAAGCAAGAACTGCCGGAAACCAGTATACGAATAGCAACGACAACTAAACCGCCACCACCCGTGCGTCGTCTTTCCACACCCCATAAGTCACCTTCTCCACCACCAGTTCCTCCAGCGAGAAATTATAGCAGGGCTCCTGCTCCACCACCTCCAAAACAATCTGGCCCTCCAAATTTGGATTTAGAATTATCGAGTGGTTGGTATGCCAAAACCAATGGACCATTGCAGTTACCCAAAGTATTTCATGGAATCAATCACAAGTTTTCGTACACGACATCATCAGGCTCTTATGGGAAGGGTACTACAACTTTAACTGTGAGACTTAAAGACTTATCCATAGTCACATATAAATTTGAATACAGTAATAATGACATTAGTAACGTAAATGTGGTTATTGAGAAATATGTTCCATCTCCAATCGATACAATTCCTTTCAAACAAGAACTCATTGCTAACCATCAAAGATTCGGGGAGTATATAGCATCTTGGTGTGAACATCACAGAGGTAAGACTGTTGGACGAGGTGAGTGTTGGGATTTGGCAAAAGAAGCATTACAAAAGGGATGCGGAAAACATGCATTTGTATCAAGTTATACCATCCATGGTTATCCAATATTGCAAATTGGGAATGTTGGTAATGGAGTTTATTTTATCAACAATTCACAGCAACTCGATGAGGTAAGAAGAGGTGACATTTTACAGTTCAACGCTTGTACGTTTTATGATGCAAGTACTGGTGTCACACAATCTGCAGGTGCCCCAGATCATACGTCAGTTGTGATTGGTAAACTGGGAGATAAATTGATGGTTTTAGAACAAAATGTTGGTGGTAAACGATATGTTGTTGATGGTGAGATAAATTTGAAGAACTTGACAAAAGGTGAAGTTTACGTCTATCGAGCAATGCCACATGAATGGGCCGGTGAATTATAGATGCGTTTAGTAGAGACCAAAACAGACATAAAGTCCGTTTCAGAGTGAATAGTGTGTCTTGAGTTTTATTTTAGAATCGACGATAAATATATATCTACATTATGTGCCTAATGTTCAATAATAAGCAAGTGTATGTACTTGATATTATTTAGCAATGGCAGAGTAAACAAATTACATAAATGCTATTAATACTGCTCATAGAAAAAAGACAATTTCAAAAATGGTGTCTATGATAATCTAATCTGTTTTCCGAGATTGGTTTTCACACGAATGAGAATACACCCGATAGTCGATGATCATAATACTTGTTTATGTTTATCATTAAATATTCTGAAATGTATAGTGTCAATTGACTTAAAACGAGTCACTATTTTAGCCAATTCATGTATAGCTACTATTAACAAGGGCAGTTATAAATTGTACAGCCACCGGCAACGTTACATGAAAAAAAAAAAAGGAAAACCAAGATCATAAAAAAGCAAGGAGAAACAGCCGACGACAACTATTGAGTTGAGGTTTTATTTGTTTGTGCGCACTGCCCATGAGTAAAATTATACTAATTTTCAAACACACATTACTATTATTAAATATTTTCCACAACTTGTACAATTTTCCAATTCTGTTAGTTGTGTTAATTCATTGAAGAAATAGCAGAACTCTTTGCAAGGATCATTACCTAGCAGGCAACCATTACCAATAGAATTATCTGTACCACATTTTCAATTATTTTTGGGGTCTTTTTTTTTATTACACTTCAGTAGCTGCCGAGTAACATTATTTGTTTTCAAATATTTCTACTTCAACAACACTAGACAATGACTACCTATGAGAAGATTGTCAAGGGTGCTACTAAAGTGAAGGTGGCTGCCCCTAAACCAAAATATATTGAGCCCATATTAATGGCTACATCGTTGGATCATTCCCTTATTTCTAAGGAGAACTTCAACACTATAATGAGAACATTACAGGCACGATTGCACGACAGTTCTTGGTCTGTCGTTTATAAAGCCTTGATTGTGATTCATTTGATGATTAGGGAAGGGGATAAAAATGTGACGTTAGATTATTTAAGTAATCAAGCATCGCCAAATCTTTTAAATTTGAACAATAATAACATCATCAAAAATAGCAACAGTTTCAATTCTGATATCAAATTTATCACGAGATATGCCAAGTATTTACACACCAGAGTCAAGCAATTTGAGTCGACGGGGGTGGATTATGTTAGAGATGAAAGATCAAATAACAATACCAATCAGCAAGGTGGTAGATTAAGATTACTTGACGTGGACAAAGGTTTGTTGAGAGAAGTTGAAAGTGTCCAGAAACAAATTGATTCTTTATTGAAGAATAATTTCATGGAAAACGAGATAAATAATGACATTGTCTTAACTGCATTTAGATTATTGGTCAATGATTTGTTGGCTCTTTTCCAAGAATTGAATGAAGGGGTGATAAACATCTTGGAACATTATTTTGAAATGTCGAAAATTGATGCAGAAAGATCTTTAAAGATATACAAAAAATTTGTAGATCAAACCAAGTTTGTCATTGATTATTTGAGAGTAGCTAAGCATTTGGAGTATGCTACGAAGTTACACGTCCCAACTATCAAACACGCGCCTACAGCTTTGACAAGTTCTTTGGAAGAATATTTGGATGATCCAAATTTTGAAATTAATCGAAAACAATATTTAGCAGAAAAAAAGGGGAAAGACAATATTGTTCTGAAACCGACTCAATCTATACTTAATAAGAAGAGTAAGAATGAACCGGGCCAACAACAACAACAACCAAGAGAACAACAACAGAAATTACAAGGTACTAGTAGTGATTTGAATAGACACAGTTCATTGGTCGTGCAACAGACCTACAATCCGTGGAATACCATGTTTGTCCCAATTGTCGGAGTTGTGGATCCGCTGCAACAAGACCAAGCTCAACAACAGGCTCAGCAGCAAGCTCAACAGCAAGCGCAACAGCAAGCATTGCAGCAACAAGTTCAATTGCAACAGGCTCAACAACAAGCTTTACAACAGCAGGCAACACAGCAGGCCACACAGCAGCAGCAGCAACAGACTTTGTTTTCACAATTGCCATCCATTTCTCAAGGTCAAACATTGCAATCTACATTTACTGGTGTTGGGTTTGGAGGATATGGCTCGCAGCCACAACAGTTACAAGCACAGCACACAAACCCATTCATCCAACCTAGTCAACAATTACAGCAACCACAACAACCACAACAACCAATAGGGTTACAGAGATCTAATACAAACCCATTTTCAAGTATGGCAACAGGTCAACATCAAGTTTCACAACAACAGTTTGCTCAACCATATAGCCAACTGAACATGAATCAACAACCACAACCTTTACAAGCACAATCAACTAACCCATTTGCTAATACAAGATTCGCATCTACCAGTCATACCACAGCATTCACATTGGATAATGGATCAATTCAACCACAACAGCAGCAACAACAACAAAATCAAAATCAAAAGATTCAAGCTAACGCAACTGGCAATAACCCATTCAAAGTATCACAAACTACCCTGCAGTTATTTGATAATTATGCTCTGACCCAACAACAAAACCAACACCAACAATTGAAACCACAAGCAACTGCTGGTGGATTGGAGCATTTACCTACTATTCCAGTCTTCCCGGAGACCCAACAAGAAGCTCAAAGACAATTTTACTTTCAAAATGCCCAAACTGGGCTATACAACCAAGCATTCCAACCACAACAGCAGCAGCAACAGCAACAGCAAGTGCAACAATATAACTATCATGATGGTCCAAGCTTAATTTGATTGCTGAAGTAGTACATGCATGTACACATGTTGCGTGGCGTATTTATACATATTTATATACACATCTATATCAATCTAAAATATAACCCGATATTGCTAATACAATTGTATAATAGAAATGTGAAAATCAAACACAATATACACATATTACATCACTAGGAGCCAAACTCCCATATTTCTTGGTCATAAGCCTCTGTCACTTCTTTATCGTTCCCATATTCTTCTTGCCATTTTGTGAAGCCCCCGTGTAACACATATACTCGAATATTGTCATCATTGAAATAACTCTTTACTTTGGAATCGGTTATATCATCAATTCCACGCAAGAATTTTAATGTACTTGAAGGACCTCTTACTTGAGATAAAGCACAATGGAAAACAATATCTTGTATTTTATTCTGATATATTTTTTGATATAATTCATTCAATGTGTAGTGGAAATTGGCTGCAGGATAATGATAACAGCCTTTTATATGACCTCCAACAAAATCAGAATCTCGTACATCAACAACACAAAATTTACCATGGGGAGATGAACCATTTGTGAACCATGATTTTAATGTTTTGGGTTTAATAAATTTCAAATCAGATAAAGAATAAATTTTGGACATTGTCACCTTAAAGTTTATAAAAATAATAATAATAATCTGGAATGTTTGTCTATTAAGATAATTATCAATTTAAATTTAAGTAAACTGTATTAAACGAAATTTAGTTGTATGTGACAATGTAATTTCTTTCTTCATCATAACCAAAAAATAGAACAAAGTAAACTCACCACCACCACCACCATCACTCATCACGATAGTAGTACTAAACAAAAAGAAATAGCAACAGAGTAAGAAAACAAGTGCGACAAAGAAGTGAGAGGGAGTGGGAGAGAGAGGGACGACAACCTGGAACAAAAACAAGAATAAAAAAGAGACCAACCAACTTCTCTCTCCTTATGCCCTGAATATTTTTTTTTTATCTTTTTTTTATTACTTATTACTTAATTTTTTTTTTGTTAATCTTCTTTCAATAAATAATAACAAAAAAAGTCGAAAGATAAAAGACCGAAATTCAATTTAAGAAAAAAATATATAATAAAATATGGCTAGACTTACTAGAAAGAGGACAATTGAGAAAGAACTCAATGGATCGTCTGGAGTCACCAGAACTTTATCAATGGAATCGATTTCTTCGTTATTCAAACGAAATAAAAAGAGAAAACATAATGATGGCAACGATTCAAGCGTGAATTCCAGTGATAATGAAATCAACAACATAACTGATGATGAAGAACAACATCAAATTGACACTAAACCAAATCACAAGAAAAGAAAAATCAAAACAAAGGCAGAAGAAGAATTTGAAGCCAATGAAAAGAAATTGGATGAAGAATTGCCAATTGATTTGCGCAAATATAGACCAAGAGGGTTTAGATTCAATTTACCTCCTGAAGATCGTCCAATCAGGATTTATGCTGATGGTGTTTTTGATTTATTTCATTTGGGTCATATGAAACAATTGGAACAAGCTAAAAAATCATTTCCTAATGTTGAATTGGTTTGTGGAATTCCATCTGATATTGAAACCCATAAACGTAAGGGGTTGACAGTTTTGACTGACGAACAACGGTGTGAAACTTTAATGCATTGTAAATGGGTCGATGAAGTTATTCCTAATGCTCCTTGGTGTGTTACCCCTGAGTTTTTACAAGAACATAAAATCGATTATGTTGCACATGACGATTTACCGTATGCAAGTAGTGATAGTGATGATATCTATAAACCTATAAAAGAACAAGGGAAGTTTTTGACAACCCAGAGAACAGAGGGGATTTCTACTTCCGATATAATTACCAAAATCATTCGTGATTATGATAAATATTTGATGAGAAATTTTTCTCGAGGTGCCACTAGAAAAGAATTGAATGTTAGTTGGTTAAAGATGAATGAACTAGAATTTAAGAAACACATTAATGATTTCAGAACTTATTGGATGAAGAATAAAACTAACATCAACAATGTCTCACGTGATTTGTATTTTGAGATTAGAGAGTTTATGAGAGGTAAAAAATTTGATTTTCAAAAATTTATTGAAGATGGCAATAGTCAAAACAGTAGTAATCACGGCAGTGATGAAGAATCAACAAATTCATCCAAAGTGAGTTCTCCATTGAGTGATTTTGCATCAAAATATATTGGTAACAGAAACAAAGATTTGAACCGTAAAGGTATTTTGAACAATTTCAAGGGCTGGATAAACCGTGACGATCATTCTGAACAGGAAACCGAAGAGGAGATCAAACCAATAGTTATTAAGCCAATCAGAAGAAGTCGTAGATTGAGTGGTGGTAGTAGTACCAGTAGTGTCCCTAGCACGCCTGTAAAAAGAACTGCTAGTAGTGCTTCAACTACACCAAAAAGAAAGTCACCATTAAAGAAGTCATCTAGTGTTAAAAACACCCCAAAGACAAAATAATCTAGTTAGTAATGTGTATATATAGTATAGTTGAATACTTTTTGATTAATATTTTATCTGGTTTTGCTAACTGGGTCTAGCTTTAAGACCGACAAGATTTCAGTGTAACGTACAAGGAGAAAAAAAAAAAAACTAAAATAGTGCCAGAGATTTCACAGTGGGGGGGAGAAAAACTTCCAAAAAATATCTTCTCTAGTACCACATGAAGATATTACAGATTGCAAATCAAGTTGATCAATGTCACAGGATTTAATTGAAACAACAGCAACGACAACAAAAATAGTTGAGGCAAGAGAACTAGGTCATCAAATCCATGACTCTTTACTTGAACAATTGAAGTTGCAACAGGAAGAGTTGCTACAACAACAACGTGACTTATTTTTCCAAGAACAACAGTTACAACTCCAACAACAAGTAACTCAGCCAGTTTCTAATAATGGCAATACTTGGAGTTTTACTCAAGGGTTAGTAATTGGACAAGTTAGTGTAATATTTATTATAATTGTATTTGTCAAGTTTTTCGTTTTTGCTGATTCCTCATCACATATCCCCACAAAGCCTGGTCTTGATGGTGCGACCGGAGTAATCGTCAAACGTAATAAAAATAAGAAACATCTGAATGGACAATTTGCCAATGACGGTGAAAATGAGGATGACACATCTTTGGATAGTAATCAACTGAAGATATCTTCAATTTTGGAAAAGACCTATTATGATGTCAATAATCATGCTCTGGAATCATTGGATTGGTTTAATGTTTTAGTGGCGCAGACAATTTCTCAATTGAGAAGTGAAGCATTATTAAAAGACAATATTTATCATTCATTAAACAATTTCTTGACAAATGCAAAATTACCCGATTTTATTGATACGATAAATTTAACAGAAATTGACATTGGTGATGATTTCCCAATTTTTTCAAATTGTCGAATAAAATATGGCGAAGATTTGAAAAGATTAGAAGCAAAAATTGATGTTGATTTATCAGATACATTGACTTTGGGAATAGCTACTAAATTATTGTTGAATCAACCAAGACCATTGACAGCGGTATTACCTGTGAGTTTGACAGTATCAATTGTTAGATTTTCTGGTTGTTTAACGGTATCCTTGATAAATACAAAAGACATTGATTTGAAGAACGTTGATAAAACAAGTAATATGAATGGGTATAGTAAGGAAAATGCTAATGGAGACGGTGCTAGCAGCAGCAACAATGATGAAGATGAAGATGATGGTGGTACTGCATTAATGTTCTCTTTTTCGCCAGACTATAGATTGGAATTTATTGTTAAATCTTTAATTGGATCAAGAGCAAAATTACAGGATGTACCTAAGATTTCTTCATTGATAGAGAATCAGTTAAGGACATGGTTTATTGAAAGGTGTGTAGAACCAAGATTTCAAGTGGTAAGACTACCTTCATTATGGCCTAGAACTAAAAACACTAGAGAACCTGTTACCAAAAAAACAACTACTACACCATCTACAACTGTAAACGGTACGAGTGCAGCTACCGTCACCACTCCAGGCGAATATGTAAATAGTAATATATAATTGCAGTGTATATGTACATTTATTAAATGAAGTGAGATGTATATCTTTCTTTAGTTTAAGACCTTCAACTGATGTAGTGGTGAAGTACTACAAGTCCAGAATCAGATTGTTAGTAGAAACTTTCACAAATTATTGTACAGTATAAAGAAGCTGGACATTTAAAATGTCGGTTTAGACGTCAGTGGTTTAAGGGTAAAATTCTTGCTTCCCAAGCAAGGGCTCCGGGTTCGAGTCCCGGCTGGCGTAGTCATGAGTTATTTTTTTCTGAAAACAATTCAAATTTACTAGACATAAACTTATAAATTGTGACTAAATCGTCAAATAAATCAGTAATATTTTATTGGCTCTTCAATGTAGATACTAAAGAGGTTTTCTTGATTGGTAATTGGGGTTTTTTTTTTTTCGTAATTACAAAGAACTTCGGATTCCACAAAAGTGTAAACGAAAACAAGGACGATGGATAACGATGACGAGAGAACAACAACTCATCGCCTTATTCGATAAATGTCAACTTAGTTTTTTTTTTCAACCATCGTCGTCGTCTTGTCGTCATAATCTGTGCTTTAATTGTAGGAAGAAGAAGAGAAGAGACTAACCTGTACATAAAAAAAGAGAAGGTACACAAACAAACTAACAATCTCATCATCATCATACCTTAAAAAAAAAATTATTTAGTCAACTTCAGTTCGTGAAAAGAAACTTGATTTTTTTTTTTTTTTTTTTTTTTCATAAAAATCCAAGAATTCCAAAAAGATTCAACCCCAATCTCAACACCTCTGCCTAGCTTTCAATCATGGATAGTAATTTGATCTTGGAATGTTTTGCTGGAACTTTACAAGCTGATCCCAACTTAAGAAACCAAGCGGAATCAAAATTGAAAGAATTATCGGTTTCTCCTGGATTTCTAGGTGCATGTTTAGATGTCATAGATTTATCATCATCGCCAGTACAAGCTAAAAAGGCAGCTGCAGTTTATTTTAAAAATAGAGTTATCAGATATTGGGAAGCTAAAGATAGTCAATACAAAATTGATCAAGATGAAAAACCAATTGTCAAAGAGAGAATTTTGCCCGTTATTATCAATGCTGATTACAACATCAAACAACAATTAATTCCTGCCTTGAGGTTATTGGTTGCCTTAGAATTTGATAATTGGGATGGATTATTGGATCAAACGGGTCAATTATTGCAACTGGAAAACCTGGAAGATCATCTTTATACTGGTATGCTCTGCTTTGCGGAGATCACCAGAAAGTATAAATGGGTCGGTAATGAAGATAGACAAAATAAATTGTATCCAATAATTGAGCAAGCATTCCCACATTTGTTGTCTATTGGTGGAGTTATACTTAATACTGAAATGACCGAATTAAGAGCAGAGATTTTGAAATTAATTTTAAAACTGTACAAGTTTGTTACATATTATGATTTGCCTGAACCTTTACGTAGTAAAGATGCAGTCATCAGTTGGGGAGAATTCCATGGTTCAGTGATAAATATGACTCCTCCATCGTATGTTTTAGGAACAAATATCCTGGAACAAGAGAAACTGTTTTTGCAGATTTCCAAATGTTATAAATGGGCTATTGCCAACATTTATCGATTATTTATTCGTTATGCAAGTACTAAGAACTTGACTAAAAAATATGATTACAAATCATTCCATCAATTATTTTTGAATGATTTCATTCCTCATTTTATTACCCAATTTTTATCGATTATTGAAGAATATTGTCAAGGTAAAAGATGGTTAAGTACTACTGCATTATATCAATTATTGGAATTTTTGAGTCATTGTATTGTTGAAAAATCCACTTGGTCATTAATTAAACCTTACTTTGAAACCTTGGTTACCCATTTGGTATATCCAATAATTTGTCCCGATGATCAAATTTTGGAAATTTATGAAGAAGATCCACAAGAATATATTAATTTAAGTTTTGATCAAACTAGTGAATACGATAGTCCTGAGAATGCTGCATTGGGATTTATAGCAACTGCATTATACAAAAAACCAAAGACAACTTTGCCATGTATTTCTACATTTATTTATCAACAATTGACTGAATTACAACAACAACCTGAAGAAACATTAGAAATTGCCAAGAAAAAAGAGGGGGCTTTGAGAATTTTGGGAAGCATTTCTGGCAATTTACCTAAAGATGCCACTATTGAACCAATGTTGGCATCATTGGTGGTACCATGTTTTGCTTCAAAATTTGAGTTTTTACAAGCTAGAACTATTGAAGTTGTAAGTCAATTTTGTGATGTTCCCTTTAGTAATCAAGAAACTTTAAGTGCAATTATTCATGGTATTTTGAGAAATTTTGATAATTCAGAGGCAAGTTTACCAGTACTTTTTGAAAGTGCATTATCGATTCAAGCATTTATGGTTAAAGATGAATTTAAACAAGTTTTATCAAACATTGTCTTACCCACAATGTCGAAATTGTTAGATTTATCTAATGAAATTGATAATGATGCCATTTCAGTTGTTATGCAAGATTGTGTGGAGAACTTTTCTGAACAATTGCAACCATTTGGAGTTGATTTAATGGGTAAATTGGTGCAACAATTTTTGAAATTAGCTCATGAAATCAATGAGGCTTCACAAGCTGATGTTGATGATTTTGATGGGAATTATGATGATCAAGGAGACAAGGCAATGGCAGCATTAGGATTTATAAATACCATGATTACTGTGTTGTTATCATTTGAGAATTCTCGTGAAATTTGTATCAAGTTGGAAGAACTCTTTTCTCAAGCGATTAATTATGTATTGGTTAATAAATTGGATGAATTTTTCGCTGAAGTTGGTGAATTGATGGAAAATTCTACTTTCTTATTAAGAACAGTGACACCGGTTATGTGGGATAATTTCAAATTATTATATAATACATTTGAAGAAGGAACTGCCTTGATGTATTTTGAAGAGTTACTGGCTTGTTTGAAGAACTTTTTAATTTATGGTAAAGAAGATTTGAAAAACAATTCAGAATTGAGTTCATTATTTTTTAAAATATTTCAAATTGTCACTGCTGGTGCCAGTGAAGATATGGGTTATACTGATTTGGTGGAATCATTTGAATATGCTCAAACATTTATTTTGAGTTTGGAAGAAGTTTCAAATGGATATATCCCATCATTCCTCGAATGTGTTTTATCAAATTATCCATCTGGTGATAAAAAATTGGTTAAAAGTACATTTGTTGTCAATAGTAATAATGTTATCATTGCATCTTTGATTTATGATACAAACAACACTATGGCATTATTGCAACAATCACAAATGTTGATGCCATTTTTGCAAAAATGGTCTGAAATCATACCTCATTTGGAAAGAGTTTATGATTTGAAATTATCAGTATTGGCTTGTATGAGTTTGATAAGATTAGATTTGGATCAACAAACTTTGGCCAGTATTTCCAATAATTTAGCTTCCATGTTGAAAAAATTACCTGATGCTATACAAACATTAGAAAAGAAGAGAAAGAATTTTGGAGAATTATCAGGATCAAATTATCAACTAGAAGGTGAGTGGCCAGAAGATGAATTTGAAGATGAAGAATACGATGAAGATGATGAAGGAGAAGGAGAAGAATATTCAAATATTGTCAATTCTGAAGATTTGAATTTACACAAGACTGGTGGGTTTTTCGATATAAAAGAAGATGAAGTTTATGAAGATCCATTAAGTACCACTCCATTGGATGCAGTTAATATATTTGCCGTTGTTAAACAATTTATTCAAGAATTGCAAATGAATAATAATCAAAAATTTAATTCCACTTTTGGACAAATGAATGAAGATGATCAAAAAATCATTCTTGATATTATGAATGTTTAAACATTGTGAGGAGGAAAGTTTATAGATAACAAACATATAAAAAAATAAAGAAAAATTATTAAATTTATAATATACAACATAATATAGTATATATTATTGATAATAACTTGATATTATAATCTATGTAGAGTGGATGTTCTCTTTTTGAATATATTTAAATTATTATAGGGTATTATTTGTAACCAAACTTTTTGATGTATAACAGCTATTCAAACAACAGCAATTTTTCTAGAGTATTGCTAACACTGATGTCATCCAATAAGAAAAAGAGACAATAAGTTGTCCAATCTTTTTTAATGTTAGCGTTTAGACATTGTTTTCATTTTTTGCAGCTGTTCCACGTGTGTAATAAAAGATCGGCTATTAAAATACAATAACTAAATAGAGACAATTAAGAGCAAAATTACAAAATCATCGGATAGTTAAGCAACTTGAATCCCCGATATACTCCCGGTAACGACCATTACAAACAACGAATATTTGATATTGCGTTTGCTTCCGGTTTTGTGATGGCGTCTAATTAGTTTTTGTGGTAGAGCGCCCATGTGGACAAGAGTTGCAAAAAAAATAGCTCTTAAACTCAAATTCAAATAAGTCACACTAGTAACTAACACCAAGAAGTTTAAAATATTAGCCACAGCAGTGAGAGGAGGAGAAGGGTTCCTCTATTCTTAGAAATAGTAGGTTAAGCAATTTGTTATTAAACTTTGAAAAATGTGGATATTCCTCGGATGGATTAAAATTTTGAGTTTAAGTTTTACAAATTTAAAAAACTCTTTTTCTTCTTCTTCTATTGTTCTTTGTTATGAGAAATTAGATGAGGGCACACGTTTACTGTTTAATACACGACCCACACTAAAATTATTATTTTTTTTGTTTGTTTTTTGCAATTAGGTTTTAGCACCCAGTGAAGAAATACTATTTAAGACTATTAATCTTAGTGGTAGTACTACTACTACTACTACTAAGTAGCGGTTAGTAATAAGTTCTAAAAAAATATATATAACATTGTCTCACGCTTATTTTCCTTTATTATGATTTATCTAGCACACGTTGTGAACTTGATTTTTTCCTGAATATATAAATATCTATACTAACGAAGGGTTTTCATTATTTTGATTTCGTTTTTTGATTTTTATTCTTTATTATTTGTATTATTATCCATTTTATTATTAGTTTTTAATTTTTATTTTTATTTTATTTCGAACCTTTGGTGGGGGGGGGCCGGGGGGGGGGGGGGGGGGGGGGGTGGGGG